>ERZ836877.43-NODE-43-length-178863-cov-12.467356_pt1 | contig 178863 bp, 253 predicted proteins | sample MGYA00519469_ERZ836877 | MGnify/ENA primary metagenome ERZ836877 (study PRJEB31850, sample SAMEA3708809) | human gut metagenome | biome: human gut; feature: human-associated habitat; material: faeces | place: China | collected 2014 ... | reverse complement strand
GATACAGTTGAGCCATATAATGAATATGAGAGTACAGGAACAGGCTTCTCATTTGCTAATTACAATGCCCACGAAATGCTTGGGATTATTAATTATGCTAAGAGCGTATACTATAACCACAAGAGAGAGTGGAACAAGATAGTTGACAGAGGAATGAAAGCAGATTTCTCTTGGAAGAGTTCAGCTAAGAAGTATGAGGAATTATATAATTCTTTGTTCTAGGGTATAATGAGCACAAGAGTGCTCATCTTAAAAGTTCCTTGCGGAACTTTATATGTGCAGAAAAGCTGCACGAGAATTAGGATATAATATGACTACTTCGTAGTCACTTAGAAGTTCCTTACGGAACTTTACATGTGCAGAAAAACTGCACGAGAATTATGATATAATATGACTACTTCGTAGTCACTAAGAAGTTTCTTCGAAACTTCGGATGCGTTGAAGAACAACGCAGAAAATAGGATATAATATGACTACTTCGTAGTCACTAAGAAGTTTCTTCGGAACTTCGGATGCGTTGAAGAACAATGCAGGGCATATGGTATAATGAGCACAAGAATTATAAAATATAGTGCTGTGTGTTATGTAATTGAATATTGTTATTTACCTGCCAGACTGATGTATGTTGGTCTGGCATTTTTTTAACAGTAAAAGAAACTTTCTACTTGCCTTTTTAATTATGTTATGGTATTATTTTATTGTTATGCGGAAGTGGCGGAATGGCAGACGCAGCAGACTCAAAATCTGCCGGTGGTAACATCGTGTGGGTTCAAGTCCCATCTTCCGCATTAATAGATTAAGGAAGTCTTTGTATAAAGGCTTCCTTTTTGTGATTTTTTGTGTAAGATATGGCTAGAATCGTTCTGTATCAATTTCCAGACAGCGTTTTAGCCTTTTATACATTCCCTGCTTGGTCATTCCAAGCTTGGCGGCTGCCTGCTCTGCACCCAGTGTATTAATCATTTCCCTGACTTCTTTAACGGAAAGATTATAATAATTGCTTGTGCGGCCTGCATTTCTTGTTTTCCATTTTTTGAGCTTTTCTTCATCGTAGGATAATACAAGCTGGTTCCTATCGAACTTATTTTTTATCTCTGCTTTGCCGCCAAAGAGACTTAACAGGTTGTTTAATGTCTTTACCTGTTCCTCATCTTCGGCAGTTTTATTTATATCAAATATCAATACATTTAAGTCGTACATAATAACCTCCATAAGTAAACTAATTAATTATTTGTCTAAAGTATAACATATAGACTATGTAATAGAAATGGCTTATATACAATTTGGTATTTACTTATAGATTGCTTGTTATGTGTTTATATATAGTTGTCTGTGCATTTATATTATTTGTTATGCTTATATATTGTTTGTTGTATTTTTATATATTAATGCTGTGTGAAAAGCGAAAAGTGGTTTGTTGTTTTTAAATAAAAACTTAATAATACTTTTATTTTTTTTATAAATGGACTATAATGCTTTAGCAATAAACATTGAGGTTATGTTTATCTAATAAATAATCATTATTATGAACAGGAGGAATTTATTATGTTGCCATTATGGCTTTGTATCCCTTTCGCAGGATTACTTTTATGTATTGCAATTATGCCACTTGTGAAAGCTGAATGGTGGGAAAGTCATCAGATACACGCAGTTATATTCTGGTCACTTTTATTTATCATTCCATATGCGGTAACAAAAGGTGCATCAACAGCAGCGGAAACGGTGCTTGAATGTATAATTAACGATTATCTTAGTTTTATTATTTTATTATTTGGTTTATTCTGTGTTACAGGTAATATATCTGTTGATGGTGATTTGGTTGGTTCACCAAGAGTAAATACAATTACATTATTAATAGGAACATTTCTTTCCAGCCTAATAGGAACAACTGGTGCAAGTATGTTATTGGTTCGTCCGCTTATTAAGATGAACTCCTGGAGACATAGAAGAAGTCATATTATGATATTCTTTATATTCCTTATCTCTAATATGGGTGGCTGTCTTACACCAATTGGTGATCCACCACTTCTTATGGGATTTATGAGAGGGGTTCCGTTTACATGGAGTTTACATCTTCTTCCAGTATTATGCTTTAATCTTGTAATTCTGCTTCCAATATTCTATATGATTGACAGACATAATTACAGACTTGATATTGCTGAGGGTAGTGTGCCTGATATAAGTAAGGAGTCAACAGAATTAAAGCTTCAGGGTGCTCACAATATTATATTTATAGTAACAATCGTAATTGCTGTTGTACTCAGTGGTACACTTACTAATGTTCCAGCATTTATTGGAGCCAACGGAGAGCTTAAGGGCTTGCATATTGGAGAAGTAACATTCTCATTTGTTACAATGATAGAGATTGCAATAATTCTTTTATCAGCGTTATTGTCATTTAAGACAACACAATCTGAGATTAGAACCAAGAACCATTTCAACTGGGGTGCAATTCAGGAAGTAGCTGTACTTTTTATAGGTATATTTATTACAATGCAGCCAGCTCTGATGATTCTTAAGGCTGTTGGTCCAACACTTGGAATTAACAAGGCATGGCAGATGTTCTGGACAACAGGTGCACTTTCAAGTTTCCTTGATAATACACCAACATACCTTGTATTCTTTACAACTGCTGGTACATTAGGATTTACAAATGGTATTACAACAAGTGCAGGTATTATAACGGTGAAGCTTCTTACTGCTATATCTTGTGGTGCGGTATTTATGGGAGCTGGTACATATATCGGTAATGCACCTAATTTTATGGTTAAATCCATTGCAGACGAGAATGGTGTCAGAATGCCTGGTTTCTTCGGATATATGCTTTGGTCTATAGGTATTTTAGTTCCTGTGTTTATACTTGACACATTAATATTCTTTTTATAGGAGGAAGGCAATATGAGCGATAATAATATTAATAATATTGATAATAGTATCAATAATGAGAATAAGTCATCAAATTATGATGCTAAGACAATTGCCTACAATCTTGCTAAGAAGATATATGAACTTGATAGCAATGTATATGAGAGTGTAGGTTCAGAACTTGGACGAGTATTTATAGGTGATGCGGACAAATGTCTTGATAAGCTTAGTGCACTTATATATACTAACCCACACGGATATCTGTTAAGAAGTGAAGTTGCTCTTGTAGGAAATATGGCAAGAACAATTAAGGATAAGGAAGCTAAGTCTAAGTTTATGCGTCAGTATAATGACATATTAAACGAGATAGCAGAACTTCCTCACGGATTTGGTTCAGTTGATATACTTGATACATCAATCAGTGAGTTAAATGTATCTAACTTCCATAGAAATAACAACGATAATAGAATGATAATATGTATAAGCCGTACAGAGGGAAGTGCTGGTACTGATATCGGATTTGCACTTGCTGATAAATTAAGACTTAACTATTATGATGCTGAGATTTTCAAGGATCTTGTTATCCGTAAAGATGCAGAAAAAGATGCAAGATGGAAGAGCAAGAAGATTGACTTAAGCCACGAAATGATTAATCCAGAAAAGGCAAGACGTTTCAGCCGTAACCATGGACTTCCAGCTAATGATGCGGCATTCTTTAATGAATCAGAAATTCTTAGGGAACTTGCTGAGAAAGAGGACTTTATTGTTATCGGACGTTGTGCTGACGTTATTCTTAAGAATAACAATATACCTCACGTCAGTGTATTTATTACTGCACCTGTACAGCAGAGAGCAAGACGTATTATGGAACTTGAGAAAATTCCATATTCTAAGGCATTAAAGAGGTTGGTTAAATTGGATAAAAAGCGAGAACGTTACTATAAATTCTACACCAATAATATATGGGGGCAGGCATACAACTATGATTTATGTATTAACAGTGCAAGCTATGGTATAGATGAAGCTGTCAACCTCATATTAAGAGTTATTAACAGGGATAAATAAATATCCGTTAAATGTAACAACCTGAAATTAGTAATGTATTTTTTAATAATGCACAGACTTTTAATGGAAAGTCTGTGCATTTTCTGTTATAATGTGCGTAAGCAATGAGCCGTGCCAGTCTAAAGCCTGAGGAAGAACTGTGCTTGCACAAAGTTCTTCTTTGGGCTTTAGACTGATAGGGCGAATGCCCGACAGTTCTGGAAAGCGACGCTTTCCAGAACCTGCACGGCGTACTAAAATACCCCAATGGTTTTAGCCTGAATTAAGAACTAAATTCGGATACCACCAGAAGAGCACATCTTGTGCGATTTCGTCCGTCTGACAAACTATTGGCTCAGTGAGGCATATTATGGATAATTGCAAGCAAATTCAGAAAATGATTAAAGATTACGACAAAGGTAATCTTTCATTAAAGCAGGAAGAACAATTCATACAGCATATCCTTAATTGTGAGGACTGCAAAGAAGAACTGGAGATATATTATATTGTGTCATACGGACTTGATGAAGATAATATATCAAAAAATACCCCTCCAGCTATCAAAGCCTGCATAGACAGCTATGATTTTAAGACATTAGTTGACTTGAAATTATCTCTAAGCATAGATAAATGCAATGCAATAAGAGAATGGAATCATAATATAACAATATTGAATATTATGATAGAAGTAATTATGCTTCTGACTTTTATTATTTGTATAATAATCAGATATTATTAAAAGCTGGAATGTTGTAATACGGCATTTTGTATCCTGCTATTTACAGGATTTTCAGCTGGAATGGAGATTTAGAATGAGTAAATTGCTGCTTATAGATGGGCACAGTATATTAAACAGGGCATTCTACGGGGTGCCTGATTTAACTAACAGCGAAGGAATACATACTAATGCAATGTATGGATTCCTTAATATTATGTTTAAATTTATAGATGAAGAAAAGCCTGATTATGTTACAGTTGCATTTGATCTTAGTGCACCAACTTTCAGACATAAAGTATATGATGGTTATAAAGGCACAAGAAAGCCGATGCTTCCTGAGTTAAGACAGCAGGTTCCGCTTATGAAGGAACTACTTACAGCTATGAATATAACTATAGTAGAAAAAGAAGGCTTTGAGGCAGATGATATTCTAGGAACAATAGCCAAGAACTCGCAGAAGCAGGGAATTGACGTGTCTATTGTATCTGGTGACAGGGATTTGTTGCAGCTTGCAGATACTAATATCAAAATCCGTATACCAAAGACTAAAAAGGGAGTTACAGAGGTTGAAGATTATTATCCAGAAGATGTAAAAGAACTTTATGGCGTAACACCTGCGGAATTCATAGAGATGAAGGCACTTATGGGTGACAGCTCTGATAATATACCTGGTGCACCGGGAATAGGCCCTAAGACAGCCTCAGCTTTAATAATAAAGTATCATAATATAGATAATATTATAGATAATATATCAGAATTAAAGCCGCCAAAGGCTAAGAAATCAATAGAAGAAAATATTGAGCAGATTAAATTAAGCCGTTATTTATCAGAGATTAAGATAGATGTTGATGTCGATTATGACATTAATAATGCGGATATTAATGATATGTTTAATCAGGAGTCATATAAGCTTTTTAAGCGTTACGATTTCAAGAATATGCTTAAAAGATGTGACAATGGTACACAGTCAGAGCCTGAATGTTGTAAACATTTTTATAAGGTGGAGGATTTTGCCAAAGCCGAGGAAGTGTTTGAAACAGCAGCTTCACATATTAAAGAAAATAAAAAAATCGGACTTGGAATAATTGCAGAAGACGAGCTTCTTGGAGTTTCGATATCATATTCTGATGAGGATATATATTATATTCCAGCTGGAGGCTTTATTACATCTGATTATTTAAAAGATAAGCTTATGATATTAATAAAGTGTTCAGATAACAGGAATATTGTAATAGATAATCTTAAAGACTATCTTTACATTTTTGATAACTATACAGATGGGAATAACGATGATAGCCTTGAAGTATCAGAACAGGCATTTATGGATATAGCAATTGCTGCATATCTTATTCATCCTAATAATGAAAGATATGATTATGAAGCACTGGCAAGAGAATACCTTTCAATGCTTATTATGTCACAGACAGAGCTTCTTGGAAAGAGAAGCATAAAGGAAAGCTTTGATATTGATGATGCGAACTTGTTTAAACTTGCCTGCTTTAAGGCATATGTAAATTATAGATGTGCACAGTCTGTTATAGATGTCCTTATATCAGAGGATATGTATTCATTATACAATGATATAGAAATGCCTCTTGTATTCGTGCTTTACGATATGCAAAGATTCGGTATAAGGGTTGACAAGAATGAGCTTGATGATTACTCAAATGTACTTACAGAGAAGATAAATGTCCTTGAGAAAGAGATATATGAGCTTGCAGGCGAAGAATTTAATATTAATTCGCCTAAACAGCTTGGTGTTATTCTGTTTGAGAAAATGGGTATGCCTAACGGAAAGAAGACAAAAAGTGGTTACTCTACAGCCGCAGATATTTTAGATAAGCTTGCACCAGATTATCCAATTGTTAAGAAGATACTTGAATATAGACAGTTAGCAAAGCTTAATTCAACATATGCTGTCGGACTTACAGCATATATTAAAGAAGATGGCCGGATTCACGGAACATTTAACCAGACAATTACTGCTACGGGAAGAATAAGCAGTACAGACCCTAATCTTCAGAATATACCAATACGAATGGAGATGGGAAAGAAGATACGAAAGGTATTCATTCCAAAAGATGGCTATGTGTTTATTGATGCCGATTATTCACAGATTGAGTTAAGAATACTTGCCCATATGTCAGGTGATGAGAAGCTTATAGCTGCATATAATTCATCAGAAGATATTCACAGGGCAACAGCGGCAGAGGTATTTAATACTCCTATAGATGAGGTTACACCATTACAGAGAAGCAATGCCAAGGCAGTTAATTTTGGAATAATATACGGAATGAGTTCGTTTGGACTTAGTCAGGATTTAAGCATTACACCAAAAGAAGCTAAGGCTTATATTGACAAATATTTTGCGACATATCCATCAATTAAAGAATTTATTGACGGACTTGTAAGCTCTGCCAAAGAAAAAGGATATTCTCTTACAATGTTTAACAGAAGAAGAGAGATACCTGAACTTTCATCTGGTAACTTTATGCAGCGTTCATTTGGGGAACGAGTTGCTATGAATGCACCAATACAAGGAACAGCGGCTGATATTATTAAGCTTGCTATGATTAGGGTCAGCAGGGCATTAAAGGAAAAAGGTCTTAAATCACACCTTATATTACAGGTTCACGATGAACTTTTAGTTGAAACAGCTATAGATGAAATTGATGAAGTACGACAGATATTAACAGAGGGTATGAAAGAGGCAGTAAGTCTTAAAGTTCCACTTGAAATAGATATAAAGCAGGGTAAAAACTGGCTTGAGGCACATTAATACTATAGATATAGAAAAGTATATTATAACTATAAATGAGGACTACTTATGAAGACAATTGGAATAACAGGTGGAGTTGGTGCTGGTAAATCAGCGGTTCTTGAATATTTAGCTGATAATTACAACTGTGATATTATTATGACAGATGATGTAGCCAAAGGATTGTATACAAAAGGTTCTAAGACATATGAAATGATGATAGCATTGATTGGCGAAGATATTGTCGATGAAACTGGAGAGATTGATAAAAAGAAGCTGGCAGATATAATATTTTCTAATGCCAATAAACGTATGGCAGTAAATAGTATAGTACACCCGGCAGTAAAGCAGGAGGTTATCACACGCATAACGAATAATAAAATAGCTGGAAGATTAGATTATACATTTGTTGAGTCAGCACTGCTGCTTACAGAACATTATGATGTATTCTGCGATGAGGTATGGTATATAGATACATCAGAGGATATAAGAAGACAGCGCTTAAAAGAAAGCCGTGGCTATAGTGATGAAAAGATTGATAATATATTAAAGAGCCAGCAGGCATTAGAGAATATTAAAGATAAATGCAGCTATTGTATTGATAATAATAAGGATTTAGAATATACTTTCAGACAGATACAAAACATTTTATTGAGCTAAAGTGGCTCTTGTGTTAAAATGTGGGCAGAAATGAGGATATGATATGGATAAAGAAAGGAATTCCAACAATAGTTATGTGTTTGGTCTTGATATAGGAACAAGGAGCGTTGTTGGCGTTGTAGGTTATCTTGAATATGGCAGATTTAAAATAGCAGCAATGGCACAGCAGCTCCATACAACGCGTGCTATGCTTGATGGGCAGATACACGATATATATAAAGTAGGCGATACAATACGTCAGGTTAAGCTTGCACTTGAAAGGCAGCTTAATATGGAACTTAAAGATGTATGTATAGCTGCTGCGGGCAGGGTTTTAAGAACAGTTAATGCGACTGCCGAGTATGAATTTGAAGACGAGACAAGAGTTACAGCGGAGGATATATATTCGCTTAATCTTCTTGCGGTAGAGAATGCACATCATTCAATCAATGATGTCACACAGAAAGACAGATTTTACTGTGTAGGCAATACACCTATAAGATATCAGCTTAATGGTTATGATATAGGTAACCTTGAGGGGCATAAGGCTAGAAAAATATTTGTTGAGCTTATTGCTACATTTCTTCCGGAAGAAGTTGTAGATGGACTTTACGAGGCAGTAGAGTATGCTGGACTTAATGTTGCTTCACTTACATTAGAGCCAATAGCTTCAATGAATATTGCGATTCCAGAACAGTACAGACTTCTTAACATATGTCTTGTCGATGTCGGAGCGGGTACATCGGATATATGTATTACTAAAGATGGAAGCATTGTGGCTTATGGTATGATTCCATTAGCAGGTGATGAGATAACAGAAAAGATTGCAAAGAATTATCTTGTTGACTTCAACACAGCGGAGACTATTAAGATATCCGCAAGCAATCCGGACAATAAAGAGGTTGTGTTCAATGATATTATGGGACTTGAACAGAGGGTTGCTTCAAGCGAGATACAGGCAATAGCAGAAGAATCAATTGATAATATGGCAAAGTCGACATCAGATAAGATTATCGAGCTTAATGGCGGTAAGCCGGTAAATGCTGTATTCGTTGTAGGTGGTGGCGGTAAAATGCCAAGTTACACCAAGGTACTTGCTAAGAATCTTGGCATAGCACCTGAAAGAGTTGCAATAAGAGGAAAGGAAGTCCTTACAACAGTGGATTTTAATGTTGAAGGCTTTGAGAAAGATTCTTTATATGTAACACCAGTAGGTATATGTACGAATTATTATACACAGAAGAATAAGTTTATATTTGTTAATGTCAATAATGAGCGTATTAAGTTATATGATAATAATAAGCTCACAGTATTTGATGCGATTATGCAGATAGGTTATCCTAATGAGAAGCTTTTCCCAAGACGGGGTGCTCAGATTGAATTTATGGTTAATGGCAAAGTAAGGCTTGTAAGAGGTCTTGCCGGGGAAGGTGCAGTCATTACACTTAATAATAAGCCTGCCAGCCTTAATACAGCAATTGAGCAGAATGATGTCATATTTGTTGAGGAGTCAACGATTGGTGAGCCGGCTTCAATTACTTTAGGACAGATAGAAGAATTTGGTTCAGATATAACATTTGTTGTCAATGGAAAGAATATCGTCTGCCCAAGATTTGCATATGTTAATGGTGAATTAAAGTCAGAATTCTATGATATCAGAAATGAAGACTCAATAAGAATAGAGAACTTCTATACAGTAGAACAGTTATTTACATTCCTTGACCTGGACTATAAAGATTATGATGTATTAGTTAATAATATGCCAGCTAATAAACATACTAAGGTTTATGAGAATTTTATGGTTTCATTCAGCAATGTGCCTAAGCAGACAAGCTATGCTGATTTAGAAGATGATACAGAAAATGAAGATGCTGACAGAGGTTATTATTCAGATAACAATACTGAGCAGAATAATGAAGCTGGAAATGGACCGGCAGTCCAGAATGATAGTGATGATAATAATTCGTCTGATATGTCTGATGCGACTAAAGGTAATAATAATGCTGGTGATACACAAGAATCAGCCGATGGAGCTTCATTTAATACAGCACCTGATATTCAAAGGCCAATCAGGGATGTGTCAATAATCGTTAATGGGACACCTGTTGTATTAAAGGGAAAGAGTGATTATGTGCTTGTTGATTTATTCCAGTTTTATGACTTTGACCTTTCCAAACCCAAAGGAAATATTGTAATATTACATAATGGTGTCAGAAGTGAATATACAGCACCGCTAAATGATGGTGATGATATAAAGATATTCTGGGAATAACAAGCTTTAAGTAATGTGAAGAATTTATAATTCATAATAATAGAAATGAGGATTGACTTATGAGAATGATGCCGATTGCAAGCGGCAGTAGTGGCAACTGTATATATATTGGTTCAGATGATACACATATATTAATAGATGCTGGAATAAGCCGTAAGAAGATAGAAGAAGGGCTTAACAGCATAGATGTATCATTAAAGGATATAGATGCAGTGTTTGTTACACACGAACATATTGACCATATAAAAGGACTTGGCGTAATGTCAAGAAAAGATGGAATACCAATATATTCAACAGACGGAACAATTAATGGAATTAAGGCAGCTACGAGCCTTGGAAATATAGACTCAGATTATTACCATATAATTGAAGCTGATACAGATATTCATCTTAAAGATATGACAATACATAGTTTCAGGGTATCGCACGATGCCAATGAACCAGTTGCCTACAGTGTATATTGTGATAATAACAAAGCTTCGGTCATAACAGATCTTGGATATTATGATGACTATATTATTGATAATCTTGAAAATTCGGATATGATGCTTGTTGAAGCCAACCACGATATTAATATGCTTCAGATAGGAAGTTATCCTTATTATCTTAAACAGCGCATACTTGGCAATAAAGGACATTTGTCGAATGATTCATCAGCAAGGCTTATCAATTCTCTTCTTAATGATAACATTAAAGGGATATACCTTGGACATTTAAGCAAAGAGAATAATTATGATAAGCTTGCATATGAAACAGTTAAGTTAGAGATAGACTTAAGTGATAATGAATACAAGTCTAAAGATTTTCATATAGAGGTAGCAAAGAGAAGTGAGCCATCAACACTTCTTGAAATATAGCACTACAGTGGTATAAATATGCGAGAGCATATTTACATAAATACATATGCACAAATGCAAAGAATGGAGGACTATTATGAAAAAATGTGTAATTACAGTTGTAGGAAAGGATACTGTTGGTATCATAGCAAAGGTGTGTACATATCTTGCTAAGACAGAAATTAATATTCTTGATATTTCACAGACTATCGTATCAGGTTATTTTAATATGATGATGATAGTTGATTTATCAAATTCCAATACAGGCTTTGATGAAGTTGTAACAGCACTTGAGAATCTTGGCAAGGAAATTGGTGTTGTAATTAAATGTCAGAGAGAAGAAATCTTTGATATGATGCACAGAATTTAATTAACTATTATTAAGTATACGCCATTGGCGATGCGGAAATGAGGAGAAAAATGATTAACATATATGAAGTTACTGAAACCAACAAAATGGTTGAGAAGGAAAATCTTGATGTAAGAACAATTACACTTGGTATCAATCTTCTTGACTGTGCAAGCGAGAATCTTGATGAAGTAAATGAAAAAATATATAAAAAAATCACAACTCTTGCTAAAGACCTTGTAAAGACAGGAGAGGATATTTCAAGGGAAATAGGTATTCCAATAGTTAATAAAAGAATTTCTATAACACCTATTTCATTAGTTGGTGCCTCATGCTGTAAAACACCTGACGATTATGTAACTATTGCAAAGACACTTGATAAGGCTGCCCATGAAGTCGGAGTTAATTTCATAGGTGGTTATTCTGCTGTTGTATCAAAGGGTATGACAAAGAGCGACGAACTGCTTATCCGTTCAATTCCTAAAGCACTTGCATCTACAGAACTTATATGCAGCTCAGTAAATGTTGGCTCTACAAAGACGGGTATTAATATGGATGCTGTAAGACTTATGGGCGAAATAGTTAAAGAGACTGCCGCATTAACGAAAGATGCAGACTCTCTTGGCTGTGCAAAGCTTGTTGTATTATGTAATGCTCCAGATGATAATCCATTTATGGCAGGAGCTTTTCACGGAGTTACAGAAGATGATGCTATTATCAATGTAGGTGTCAGTGGTCCGGGTGTTGTTAAGTATGCGCTTGAAAGTGTAAGAGGAGAAAGCTTTGAAGTACTCTGCGAAACTATCAAGAAGACAGCATTTAAGATAACAAGAGTAGGACAGCTTGTTGCTCAGGAAGCTTCTAGACGACTTGGCATACCATTTGGTATAATTGATCTTTCACTTGCCCCAACACCGGCAATTGGTGATTCTGTTGCAGAAATTCTTGAAGAAATCGGACTTGAGAGAGCCGGTGCTCCGGGAACAACAGCAGCACTTGCACTTCTTAACGATCAGGTTAAGAAAGGCGGCGTAATGGCTTCATCATATGTAGGTGGACTTAGTGGTGCATTTATTCCGGTAAGTGAAGATCAGGGAATGATTGATGCAGTTAATGCGGGTTCGCTTACTATTGAAAAGCTTGAAGCTATGACATGTGTATGTTCTGTAGGTCTTGATATGATTGCTATACCAGGAGATACAAAGGCATCTACAATATCTGGTATCATTGCAGATGAAGCAGCTATCGGTATGGTAAACCAGAAGACAACAGCGGTAAGAGTAATACCTGTTGTTGGAAAAGGTGTTGGCGAAACTGTAGAATTCGGCGGACTTTTAGGCTATGCTCCTATTATGCCGGTTAATACATTTGACTGCTCAGCATTTGTAAACAGACCAGGAAGAATACCAGCGCCTATACATAGTTTTAAGAATTAATTACACATTTTAGAATTAATATATTGCTGTAAGTTATATGACAACATAAGTTATATGGTGGTTAATATATATAACGAAGTGACATATATATTGAAATAACTTACATAGTAAAAATTCCCCCGGAGCAAAAGCTTCAGGGGCATTTTTATGTGTTGGATATATTCGCTGTGTTTAATATTAATTATAATTTATGTTATGATATAATATGACTACTTCGTAGTCACTTAGAAGTTTCTTCGAAACTTCGGATGCGTGGAAAAGCAACGCAGGGCATATGATATAATATGACTACTTCGTAGTCACTTAGAAGTTTCTTCGAAACTTCGGATGCGTGGAAAAGCAACGCAGGGCATATGATATAATATGACTACTTCGTAGTCACTTAGAAGTTTCTTCGAAACTTCGGATGCGTGGAAAAGCAACGCAGAGCACATAATATTTATGGAATTTATTCATAGAATTAAAATACAAGGGGATTTATATATGAAAGCAGTAGGACTTGTAACAGAATACAACCCATTTCATAATGGACATTTATATCATCTTAATAAAGCAATGGAGCTTACAGGGGCGGATATAAGCGTTGCTGTTATGAGCGGGGATTTTGTACAGCGTGGAGAACCGGCTGTTCTTGATAAATATACGCGTGCTTCTATGGCACTTAACAGCGGAGTTAATCTTGTCGTTGAACTGCCTGTTAATTATGCTGTGTCTAGTGCTGAGAGCTTTGCCGCTGGTGCTTTAAAGGTTCTTGATTATATAAAAGCTGACAGTATTGCTTTTGGGAGTGAGAGCGGGGATATAGAAAGGCTTTCTAAGCTTGCACACGTTTTGTGCGATAATGAAGATACGCTATATAAGGAAATATCTAAATACACTGCCAATGGAATATCCTACGCCGCTGCAAGACAGAAGGTTGTGGAGAAGCTGACGGATAAAGATACTGCGGCAATGCTTACAAGTTCTAATAATATACTTGCGGTTGAATATCTGAAAGCTGTTATAAAAAATAATTATGCTATTAAGCCTTATACCGTACAAAGACAGGGGGATAGTTATAATGATACAGATATAAGAAGTGAGTATGCAAGTGCGACGGCATTGAGAGAAAATCTTAAAAATGGAATGAAAAAATGTATAGATAGTGATTGCGTAGCTGGTGACACTATAGATACTATAACGAAAGATGATAATGATATAAATAATGAAAAAAATAATAATATTAATATTAATATTATTAATATATCGGAATATATACCTGTAAAAGCGGGGTTAATATTATCCTCAAATACGAATTATATATATCCTGATGACATAACAGAAGCGTTATTTACCAGACTTTTAGATATACTTTTTGCGAGTAGTTATGATAAAAATGTATTTATAGAAAATGTTATGCAGTATCCAGATGTAAACAAGGAGATTGCTGGCAGATTATATAAGTCCGCTATGGATATGATAACAAGAACAGTACAACAGAGGTCAGAAAGTGAAGATAATGGGGCGTTTTCGTTTGGAAGCCTGTGCGAACATATAAAGACAAAAGAAGTGCCGCTTTCCAGAATAAAAAGAGCACTTGTAAGGATAACGCTAGGGCTTGATAAAAAACACATGGAAAAATATGCGAATGAACCATATATAAGAGTGCTTGGATTTGATAAAAAGGGGCAGGAGTATCTTTCATATATAAGAAAAACTGTGGAAGTCCCACTTATAACAAAGACCGCTGACTATAAGGAAATGCTGCTTGATGATATACACGCGGCTAATATTTATAATATGATTGTTGCTGGAAAATATGGAGTTAAAGAACTGGGGGATTTTGTGAGGGGACCTGTCAGGGTATGATAAAAAGTGTGAGTTAAATAAGAGGAAACATATACAATTCAACTGTTGGAAAATAGTATGCTGTTGGCACAGGTTATATATTCAGGGAGTGTTAGGTATGTATTTAATATCAGCGTATTTTGATGAAAATACTAATAAAATATTGAAATATCTGCAACAAAGAATTGCCGATAAAACAGGCAATGATTTTATGATAAGGAATAATGTTATGCCTCATCTTACACTAAGCTCAATTGAGGCAAGGAATGTTGATGTGTTAATTCCAACATTTGAAAAGGTATGCAGGGAAAAGTTACAGCCTTTAGAAGAAAAAGGTATTGTAAATGTAAATAATACGATAAATATAGTATCGGTCGGACAGCTTTTTCCACGCGTGATATATGCCGCACCTGTGCTTAACGAGTATATGATGAAGCTTTCGATATCCATATATAATGAATTTGCAACAATTCCAGAAACAAATATAAGCAAATTTTATCAGCCATATTCGTGGATGCCGCATATTACACTTGGCAAATGTCTTGATAAGGAGCAGATGAGACAGGCATTTGCTGTATTACAGGATTTATTTATTCCAATAGACGGGCAGATTACTAAAATAGGATTGTCTATGGTCAATCCATATAGAGAAGTGATGAGTGTAGCGTTGTAGATATATTCACAGATTTAACTGTGTGGTTTGGAATTAAAAAGGTTATAGATAACATAAATGATAATGCAGCAGCTTAAATAGTATTGGATTATAGACATAATTCAGTAAAATTGCTTAACATTTAGAACAATCCTCACCTTGTCTTACGCAAAAAAAAGGTATATAATGGGGGCAAAAGTAGCGGTAACATAATGATAAACATAATGTGCCGAAATTCATATTTTAAGGAGGAGTCAGTAATCATGGCATTTATTGACACAATTTACGCTAGAGCAAAAGCAGATAAGAAGACTATCGTTTTACCAGAATCTATGGATAAGAGAACATTCGCAGCTGCTGAGAAGATTTTAAAGGAAGGTATCGCTAATCTTATAATCATCGGTACACCAGAAGAAATCGCTGAGAACAGCAAGGGATATGATATTACAGGTGCTACAATCGTAGATCCATTCAATGATCCTAATAAGCAGAAATATATCGACAAGTTCGTTGAATTAAGAGCTAAGAAGGGTGTTACACCTGAGATGGCTAAGGAACAGATGGAGAAGGATTATATGTACTATGCATGCCTTATGTGTAAGTGCGGTGATGCTGATGGTGCAGTTTCAGGTGCCTGCCATTCAACAGGTAACACAATCCGTCCAGCTCTTCAGTTATTAAAGACTAAGCCAGGTATCAGCAGTGTATCAGGTTTCTTCCTTATGGAAGTTCCTAACTGCGAATTAGGCGAGAATGGATTATTCGTATTCGCTGACTGTGCTGTTAACCCAGATCTTGATTCAGAGAAGCTTGCAGAAGTTGCAGCATTATCTGCAGATTCATTTAAGAGCTTTGTTGGCGCAGAACCTAAGGTTGCTATGCTTTCATTCTCTTCATACGGAAGTGCTAAGCACGAGAGAGTAACTATGGTAGCTGATGCAGTTAAGATTGCTAACGAAAAGTACCCAGACATCGCTGTTGATGGTGAACTTCAGTTAGATGCTGCTTTAGTTCCAGAAGTTGCAGCACTTAAGGCTCCTAACAGCAAGGTTGCTGGTAAGGCTAATACATTAGTATTCCCTTCACTTGAAGCTGGTAACATTGGTTACAAGTTAGTTCAGAGACTTGCTAAGGCTGGTGCTTATGGTCCAGTTCTTCAGGGTCTTTCAATGCCAGTTAACGATCTTTCAAGAGGATGCTTCGCAGAAGATATCGTTGGTGTTGTAGCTATGACAGCAGTTCAGGCTCAGGATGCTGCTAAATAATTGTGTACATACATTTTGATGATATGATTGTCATGCGGCAGTCAGGTACATCATTTATAATAATATGAGGGACGAATTATTTGCCCCTCATATTGTTTGTATAACTAACATAGACTGATTATTTAATATGACATTTTTATTTTGAATATAGTATTATTAGTGATTTAATAATGAGAAAGCATAAAATGTTGTTGCTTTTATTTTGTATTACGTATGCTATGTGATTTATATTATATTAAATGATTATATAACTTATATTTAATTTTATAGGAGATTAATAAGAATGAATATTTTAGTATTAAACTGCGGAAGCTCATCACTTAAGTATCAGTTAATCAATATGGAAGATGAAAGTGTTATCGCAAAGGGTCTTGTAGAAAGAATCGGTATTGATGGTTCTATTCTTACACATAAGCCAACAGGAAAGGATAAGTATGTTGTTGAAACACCTATGAAGGACCACAACATCGCTGTTAAGCTTGTACTTGATGCTCTTATGGATGCAGAACACGGTGTGATTAAGTCTACAGATGAAATCGCTGCTGTAGGTCACAGAGTACTTCACGCAGGTGAGAAGTATATCGAGTCTTGTCTTGTAACAGAAGATGTTAAGAAGGTAGTAAGAGAGTGCTTCGATTTAGGACCTCTTCATAACCCAGCTAACCTTATAGGTATTGAAGCTGTTGAAGCTGCTATGCCTGGTAAGCCAAATGTAGCTGTATGGGATACAGCATTTGGTGGAACAATGGAGCCAAAGGCTTATCTTTACGCTATTCCTCGTGAATATTATGAAAAGTATGGCGTAAGAAGATACGGTTTCCACGGAACAAGCCACAGCTTTGTATCAAAGGAAACAATCAAGTTTGCTGACCTTGACCCTAAGACAGCTAAGGTTATCGTATGCCACCTTGGTAACGGTGCTTCAATCTCAGCTTCTATTGGTGGCAAGTGTGTAGATACATCTATGGGTCTTACTCCACTTGAAGGTCTTATTATGGGTACTCGTTCAGGTGACCTTGATCCAGCTATTATCGAATACCTTTGCAACCATGAGAATCTTACAGTAAGCGAAATGCTTAATATTCTTAACAAGAAGTCAGGTGTTCTTGGTATGTCAGGTGGTATTTCTTCTGATTTCAGAGATCTTAACGCAGCAGCTAACGAAGGCAATGAAGTAGCTAAGGTTACACTTGAAGCTTATGCTTACAGAGTAGCTAAGTACATCGGTTCTTACACAGCAGCTATGAACGGTGTTGATGCTATCACATTTACAGCAGGTGTTGGTGAAAATGCAGCTTGGTTAAGACCAATGGTATGCAAGTATCTTGGCTTCCTTGGTGTTGAACTTGATGAAGCTGCTTCTGAGAAGGCTTGCGGTGTTGAAGGCATCATCTCTACACCAGAATCAAAGGTTAAGCTTTGTGTAATACCTACAAACGAAGAGCTTGCTATCGCAAGAGAAACATTAGCACTTGTAAAGTAATTAACGACATATGTTAATTGATTGAATATATCATAATTGGATATATCGTATGGTTGAATATTTTATAATTGAATATATTATGAATAAATATATCGTGCGGTTTGATATATCGTGATTAAATATATTAAATTAGTTATTGACAAACCAATATCAGGTGCGTATAATAGACCAAGTGTGGTAAGCGTTATGCTTATTTACTATATATAGTATGAATTGGAGACAATTATGCTAATTGATTTAAGAGAGCTTTTATCCGGTTCACAGGATGAGAAGAGTTATAAAGCAGATATTGAGATGAATACATTTAATACAGGTTCTTCTGATTATGATATAATTGATAAGCCTGCGGTTGATGTTATCATTAAGAAGCTAGGTAAGAATAAGCTTTCTATTAAGGCTGATTCTTATGTTACCCTTAGTATTCCTTGTGACAGATGCTTAGAGCCAGTTGATACACGCGTTGACTATACGGTTGATGAGATTGTTGACTTTAATGATAACGCATCCGAGGAAGAAGCAAAAGAAGAAAAAGACTATATTGATGGATACGACCTCGACGTGGACAAGTTAGTTTTCGGCGAAATACTGATATCCATGCCGGGAAAGACCTTATGTAAGGAGGACTGCAAAGGAATTTGTCTGATTTGCGGTGCGAATCTGAACAAAGGAGAGTGCGGTTGTGACAGGGATATCCTGGATCCAAGAATGTCTGTTTTCAAAGATATTTTAAAGAATTTTAAGGAGGTGTAACCGAATGTCAATTTGTCCTAAGAATAAATCTTCAAAGGCTAGAAGAGATAAGAGAAGAGCTAATTGGAAGATGAGCGCTCCTAATCTCGTAAAGTGCAGCAAGTGTGGTGCATTAATGATGCCTCATAGAGTATGTAAGTCTTGTGGCTCATACAACAAGAAAGAAATCGTTACTGTAGATTAATGCAGTAAAATCAAGGTTTTCTGATGATTTTAAATGGGTTAAATGTTAAAAATAACCCAATTATAACCCATTTAACAATTAGGAGTGAGTGATATTATTTGCATAGGGATAAAGATATAATTCTTTATCCCTTTTTCTTTTATATAAAATTTTCTTATTTTCTCTTTTACTCTAATTTTGTCTACATATTAATTGTTGATATAACTTTTTATAAGATATAATTGGTTTATACTTTCACATTAATTGTCCATGATATTTATCGTGTACAAACCCCTTAATACCCAAATATCTTCTAGCAGCTTCTTCGCTATCAAATAACCTATCTAAACGAACTCTGATTCCACCGCCTTCATCGAACTTAACAAGAGCCATATTACCAGTTATATGAGCTACAGTAACTTTTCTTATTTTTAGATTATTTTCTATGATGTAAGCAGTAATACCTTCTTTCATAACATACCTCCATTATAATAAAACGTCTGTTCTGATTATTATATAAAAATAAAAAGAAATAAGTCAAATAAGAATCGTAAAAAATAGGGATACTAGAAATTAATCTAATATCCCTAAAAATTAAAAATAATTTTAATATTATGAAAGACTCCCAACACGTTTGAGGGCTAATTCGACCTCATCATTTCCTGTTAGAACATATCTGTCAATAGAGTTAAGATTAGCGTGTCCTAATAATTTTGCTATTAATTCTATACTAACACCTTTTCTGGCAAGATTAGTGGCATATGTAGCTCTAAATAAATGACAATGTAATCTAGTAACTCCGCTAGGTTCTCGTAATTTCCTTACCATTGCCTCAACACCTTCCTTACTCATAGCTTTAGTTCCGTGTCGGTTACAGGCAAATAAAGGAACATCATTATATCCACTATATATAATACTTTCTAAATTAATATCTGTTCGTGTTTTAAGATATTCGTGTAACATTACATAGCTCTTACCTGTAAAATAAACAATACGTTCTTTATTTCCCTTTCCAGTTACTTTGCACCTATGATTGATAAAATCAATATCACATAGCTTTATATTACATAATTCTGTTACTCGTACACCTGTTTCTAAGAAGAATGTAACAATAGCAATGTTACGCTTATTTCCAGCACAAGCTAATTTAATTCTTTCTATTTCATCATCTTTAAGAGGCTGTTTTACAACCTTTTTATATTTAATGCAGCCTATTGCACTCATAGGATTCTTAGATATTCTTTCATTAGCATATAACAATGAAAAAACAGAAGATAGGAGTCTTCTCTTATTGTCTAAGGTGCTATCCTGAATATTATATAATTGCTGATAGCGTATTAAAAAATACCTTATGTCCTCTTTAGTGATTTCGTTTAATTCTTTATGAACCAAGTTACATAATTGATGAACAACTCGTACATATTGATCTATTGAATTTCGTGACATTTTTTCACTAGCTTTAGTCATAATAAAATATTCTAATAATTCGTCCGTTTTATTAGTACTTGCTTTTACAATCTCCGTATTTTTAATTTCATTAATTGAGAAATCATACATAATAGTGGTTATATTATTCTTTAAGCGACAATAATCACTTTCTGAAAGTTTACTTTTTCTTAATGCTCCATAAATTCTCAATTCTAATAATTCTTTTGCATCTGTCATATCTCTATATACCTCCAAAAATAATAATTCGAACATCAGTTTGAGTTCAGCTTATTATTCTCTGTTTGGTTTAGATAATTATTATTTTTGGAAAAATATAGAAATTTTATAACCTAAACACCAATATTGGTATAATTAATTTGGGATTCGATAATACAATAGCTAATAGCTGGAAAGAACTTGTAGATAAAAAAATTGAATTAATCAAATCAAAAAATAAAAATGGTATTTTTTGTATACAAGGTGGTTGGAGTGGAAAACAATACGGTATAACTCTTGGACAGAACCTAGAAGGGAATATTTTGGTATATATACTATGTTCGGATGCCATTTATGTAGGTTATCTTTTTAATGGACAAAGAGCTTATAAGATATTAAATCTCATAGTAGATTAATCGACAGCAACAACAATACCAGATATACTACCTCTTATTATAGTGGCAGTTGCCCAATTTCCAAGTGTTACCATCCATGTGTTTCCAAACCTTTCGGTTTTATAACCGCCCTTTAACTCTATGCAATCTGTATAAGTTACAATATAACCAAAGGCTGTATGATTAGCTTCTCCGAAAATAAGACAAAATCCGTGTTCGGTTGCAAAAGAAATTTTGAGTCTTGTTTTGTTACTAATGTCTATTGTTAAAGCTTCTAAATCTTTTGTATTTACTTTATTAGATATATTAGTTAAATTGGAGTTTAGGTAAAAAATTATAATTATATAAATTTTTTAACGAGAACTTAATCAATAACCTAAACTCCAATATTGGCAATTATAATTGGACTAATTGGGAAAATGCTGGAACTGCTTGTGGAATAACGTTGTTATATAAATATAACAATTCCCAATGCTGGATTTATTACAGTGGAAAAATAACAAACAATATTACCGCATTTTCTGCTGGATATGTTTTTCAAAATTTTCCTGAAAAGTTAGCTCCACCAGTAAATATGTTAGTTCCTATTGCAAGTAATCAAAATAGACTATGTCTAAAATGTTATCCAACCGATTTAAAGAAATGGTATATAACTTCTATGAAAGATAATATAAGTAATTCTATAGAAACATATATTTGCGGAGAATATACATATTGTTTATATTAATATTTACCATTATTGGAGTGTTATTAAAATATTTTATATCTAGGTTTCTCTTCATTGAACAATTTCCATCTAAAAAAATCATCTAAACAAATTCCTATTATAGATAAAAAGTACCATATTGTAGAAAAAGGTATACAAATTTGACCTAAAATATTAAATGGAAGATTGCTATAATCCCATATATTTAATCCTAACCATATATTTAATATAACACCAAAAATAAATTCATAAAAAGTTATTGTGACGCTTCCTATTAAAGCTTGTAATGCAAGAGGAGTATTCCAAGTTAATATTTCGTTAATAAGTCCTATTGATACAAAAGATATACCTCCTAATACACCCATTGTCCAATGTGAAAACCCTCTGTATAACAATTCAATAGAAATATATAATCCTGCACCGACACAAAATAGAAATAAATATTTACTGAGTAATTTTAGCCGTTTCTGCATTTAATACCTCAATTATCTTCTGTGAATGATCCATGATATCATTAAGATTCTTAAGATATTCACCTGTAAGTTCTTGTCCGTACACAATATTATTAACATCGTCAGTCTCTTCGAGTGTATCAACATAAGCCTTGAGCTGGTTAAGATATGTTGTATTTTTTGTAACATTTATTTCTTCTGCAATATAAATAGCATATATTTCAGATGGAGAATAAAGTTCACATAAATCTCCGTCAGCGTGATAAGGAACATCCATTCCTGTTGTCTTAGCCATTTGAACAAGATTAGATATATTATTCTGATCAGAATAATTATATGTATAATGTTTTCCATTATAATCAATTCCGTTAAGAATTATATTTTGACAAGCCGTAGTTAGTTCAATAATTTTAGTAACTTTGGCAATTTTAAGGGTTTCTTTCTTTAAGTTTTCTAATAATATTTTCTTTTCTTCACTAGAGACTTCTGTTAATTCGCTATTAACAATTTTATAATTATAACAATTATTTTTATCTTTAATTTCCAATGTAAATTCAGGATATTTTGCCTTTTTGTTAGTTCCAGATAGAAGAAGCATGGCATTTGGTTGTTCAGCATTAACAGTGTATATACCAGTTACATATCCTTCCTTATTAACATTGTAATATGTATAGTACATAGTATTCTCATTGCTAAATTCAATGTAATTATCTTGAATATCATATATATATTTATATTCTTTACAATCATAAACACGAGTTTCTTCATCAATATATATCTCAAAACCTTGTAATGATTGTAAAGAAATTGTATCATTATTATCAAAATTAATTCGGATAATATTAGGATATGAAATAAATTCATATGATTTAATAGCAATATTTTCATTATTGTCAGTATTTTTTACAAACATATAATTTTCTCCTTTTTTATTTAATATTTTGTTTCTTTTTAATATACAAGAAGAAACAAAAACTTGCTAAAAATTTCAAACAATAAAATTAATTAAACACCAATATAAATAACAAAAGGATTTCTTGGACATACCTTGGTCATATGAAAATAAACAACGATGGTGATAATATTACAACATTTACAATACCATCAGATTGCTCTCTTTTATTACTTACTTATGAAGATAAAACTACTTTTTGCACCGCATGGAATATGTGTTGAGTCAATGATTATTCCTTTAGATAGGGCTGATGATAGAAATTTTGTTATGAATATGTATGCAAGCGATAATTTTTTTACAAGGGGAAGATTTGAATATTCTGTAAAAGATAATATTTTGTATTTTCGTGATTGTGCTTGTAATTTCGGTGGAAATTCCTCAACAAAACCGTGGGTATCTATTTATACTTTATATTTACAGTAGAACGAAATTACACTTTTACCGATATAACAAAAAATGAAACACCTTAGCTAACTTTCTCTGAAAATCATGCAACAAATAAATTTCCTAGATTATCAACCCAAGTAGTTTTATTAAAGCCGACACAATGAGTATTTGAATTAGGATAGGATCATCAAAAACAATAACAATTGGAAGATAACCCTCTATTAATTCAAAATATTCTTATATGTTATTAGTACATATTTTATATTTCGTAACTTTTATTTTATCGGAAAAATTGGAGTTTTTACTCTATATTATCTATATTGAAGTTATTTATTAATAATTCTGCAATAATATAATTTAGTACCAAATCTAACATTCTCTCTACTAATATGAACATATGGAGTAATAACTTCACCTTGTCTTAATGGAACAAGGGCACTTATCATTCTACTATTCATACTGCTCTCCCAAGAATCTGTTCCACCATATATAGCTAACAAAAATTCACCAACTTTCATTTGAAACTGATAAGCTTCATTGACATTTAAAGGATCAACAAAATAAAAAAAACTGGTTAAAAAATATAATCCGTCAGATGGACACACCCATCTATAACCACCTGAACCAATACTCCAACTTTTTGTTGTATATAAACAAACTGCGGTTTCATCATGAAAATAATCTATATTGGAGTTTAGTGTACTATAAGCGTCAAAAAGTGCCTTCTGAGAAGCAGCTACACCACTCGATGCATCTCCGACAGAAGAAGTATAAGTGTCAGAAAGTTTGACATGTCCATATACTGTTCCTGTTCCCTTACCATATGTTGTTGCTGCGACTGCATGTGAGATAGGAGCAGCGCCTAAATTCGCAGGAGTTAAATTAACATTACCTGTTCTATAAGTAGTTTCAGCATTTCCCTTAATACCTGAAACCCCTGAAACAACAGGGGCAGAATAATCTACGCCATTGTAATATATTTTTCCCATAATTAAATTTCCTTTCTTTAAAATATTTATTAGACTACAAAATAAACAGTTCCATTTTTCTTTTGAGCATCACTTAATTTTGAATAATCTGTACTTGAAATAAGTTTCATAACTGTATTAGAACCGCTTGTAATTCCATCTAATTTCTTTTTATCTGATGCCGAAAACAAGCCGTTTGTAGATTGAGTGGCGACACTATATGTTGTGTTTGTTGTTGGTGGAGTATAACCTAATGCATTTACAACCATTGTCTTATTAATTGCTGTAAGGTAATTGCTGTGTGAATGATTTGTAGCCGCAGCACCTATATTCGCAGGAGTACAAAATGTTTTATAATTTGATTCATCTAAAACTCTTCTCCAGTTCTGCCAAGCCCCATTATTTTTGCCACGGACAGCGATTTGACCAGTTCTATAATCTCCATAAATTTGATGTACCCATGAAGTTGAATATGCTTGTCGATATAAAGCACCATCTTTAACACCAGATGTTAATGCTGTACCACTATAGTCGGAAATATAGGCTATAGCATTAGATCCCCCTTCAGCTTGTCCAACATTAGTAGATGATGTATTTTGAAAATAAGATAAACTGTTGGCTGAACCACCAGCACTAGAACTTCCTGCATAATTATGTGTGTGTGATGATGGTGTGAATGTACTTGGCTTATTTCCAATCTCACTCCATGTATAACTTGGCTTTGAGCTTGCCTTTGCCCATGAGTATACATCAGAGGCTGGCATACTTGTGGGTTTATTTTTTATTGCAGCATCTCCTGATGTAGCGTTCCAATCTGGTTGTGGTCGCCAAGTGTTTGTATCAGTTTTTTTATATCCCCATCCAGATACAGTTGAATCAGTAACAGCAGTTGCATTATTAGCAATTCCTGCTAATTTATTTTTTTCGGTAGTTGTATAATCATTACTTGATAACACTTTTCCATTAACCTTATCAACTTTATCATTTACTGTATTCCATTTTGTTCGTTCCTCTGATGTTACATGGATAGTCGTATTAGAGGTATGAGAAGATAAAACACTGTTATTAGCTTTTGTTCCAATTGCTTTATTCAAGGCTTCCTCAACGGATTTGCTTGATTCTATGGCATCCGCAACTTCTTTTAAAGTATCTAATGTTTCAGGTGCGCCATTGATAAGATTAGCAATTTTTGTATCTGTGTAAGTTTTTGTCTCTGATTTTGCAGAGGAAATACTTGTTTCAATTTCTGCAAATTTATTGCTTACAGCCTTATTTTGAATGGGGTTTTTAGAGGTAGAAGAGAGGGAAGAGTCAATAGATAATGTATAATCATCATCTGTGACATAATAAATTGTACCATTTTTCTTTTCAGCTTCTGATAAAGCTGCATAGTTTTGTTTACTTATTTCTCTACTAAGAACACCAGATAATGCTTTCCATTTATTATTTTCAGTCCAATAAACATTTGTGCCCTTTGGATATGAAAATCCTGCACCTTCTACAAATCTATCATCTGTAACAAATGCTTCGTTAATAGAATATAAAAAACCAGCAATTAAGTTTGAAGTAGGAAGTTGAGTAAAAGATATAATTCCTTTTGGAAGCAGAGAACCTTTCCATGTATTCGAATATTCCCTTGACTTTTCGGAATAATATTTTGAATTATCAGTAGAATCATTTTTTCGAAAAGAATTATTTGTTCCAATCGCATATGATTTAGATTCTAAAGCACTGTTTGCGGAATTTGTTGCTGAAGTAGCAGAGGCTGTGGCAGAATTTTTTGAATTTGTTTCAGAAGTTTTTGCGTTATTTGCATTTGTCTGAACTTCCTGTGCTTTTTGATTAATGGTATTTAAAGCACCATCGGCTTTAAAGATAAAATCATTAGCTTTATCAATTGCGGCATTGGTTTTTTTAATAGCATCAGCAGTATCTGTCTGCCTTTTATTTTCAGCAGAAACTCGATTTGTTTCATTTGTTATTCTGGTATTTTCATTTTGAATTCGTTGATTCTCATTTGTGGTCATTGTTTTGTCAAGAGATTCAACTTTTTTATTATTATAATCAATCTGAGATAATGCATTATTTAATGCATTGAATTCATAAGAAGATTCAATCGTAGAATTTTCTAAAGCTGTTGGCGTTATATTAATAATAAAGTTCATAGTTGACAAAATTGGACTGTTCAACTTGTTTATATCATCAACTGTAACTTTCCCACTTGAAAATATTTTTTCAACTAAAACGATATCAACATTAGCTCGACCAGGTGTGCTCAGACATTGTTCTGTTAATTCAACTAGAATTTTACCTTCATCAGTAACAGAACATTGGTTAAACACTCCTAAATCGTCTGGTTTTTTTAAACGCATAAACGCTGATATAGATTTTTTATCAAGCTTCAAAATGTTGCTACCATCAATAACAGAAATTTGTATATATCTTGACTTTTTATCATATTGTTTTGCATTAATTGCAATAATATTTCTATTATCAACATCAAGAACGATTTCATTTATATGTTGTAAATTCATTTTGTCTCACTCCTTATTTTTATACTACAAGAGAGGGATAATGTAAAATTATTCCTCTTTAATAATATTGTTTTCCAATTTAACAATTCTATCATTTTGCAATTGTAAAGTTGCCACTATATCTGCAATAAATTCATCATATCGAAGTGCATAGCGTGCTGTTGTTATTGTTTGAATATTTCCATTTGCATCTGAAATATGTGTTACATAATGATTGTTAGCTACTTTCTTATCAATAAATAATCCCCAGTCATCTTTCATAGTTTCTTTAACCTGTTGTGCTATGAATCCATGATGATAGCGGTCAGAAGTACCATTGATCATCTTAAACTCACAAGGTTTTAAACTGTATATAAATTCAGAAGATTTCTGTAAATCTAATAAGCAAATATCTTTTTTAATATCTTTATCTGAATCAGAGGCGATTGTTCCATAGATAGATCCAAAGCATCTTAAATCATACCCTATGTATGCACTTCCATATACTGACAGTTCGCAATTTTCGTAATGCCTATCATCCGTATTGGTAATTCTAACATTTTGAGTATCTTTTCCTGAATTTGGGTTATAGCAATAAATTGTAAGGGTTGTTGGTGTTTTTATGTTGTTTTGAAATCCACCATTAACCGAAATGTTTGGTGAAAAAAACTCTAATGATTTATTTAAATCGTCATTTATTCTTACAACGAATTCATATTCCGTATTTCCTGTTTTCTCCTTGGTGCAATTTATTCCGACAACATCTCCATAATCTGCATTCAATGTTAAAGCCCTTCTTGTTTCACCATTGTTTGTATAGTATTTCGTTGTAGTTATTGAGCCTACATAATTCTCATAATCATCTACCCAAGAATAAAAATTTATGTAATTCTGATTCATTGATATTCCTTTAACTCCATTTTTCTGATATGTTACCAATGTACCATTATCGATCGTGAAATTACCAATCTGACCCTTAGAGGCATACATATATCCGTCTGCACGAACATACCAATTACCATAATAAGAATTATTTTTATTTTCTTGACAAGATAACACCCAAGTTTCTGGTGAAGAAGGATTTTGAATATACACTCGATATTTATCATAATCCTGGTAAATCGTGCTAGAATCAATGTTCCAACCGCCGATCTTGCCATCGTTAGCATTTATTTTTCCAGATATATCAACGTTATTAGCATACATATATCCATTATAATCAACCCTAAAAGGTGCGTTATTGCTGTTTTCACTACCTGCCCAGAAAGCTTGATTACCACCTAAACCTGTACAAGTCGAATCAGTTCCAGTTGAAAGATAAGAGTTTGTAATATTGTACTTTCCAATTTTTCCTGAAATTGCTGTTATTTTTCCATTAACATATAACTCATTGTTATCATATTTTAAGTTACCACCTGCAAACACAAAGCTACCATCGTTTAAATTAATGTGAGTACCAGCAGTACAAGTACCTTTTGAATCAGTAGTATAATTAGCAGAATATATATCACCTGCAATCATAAGACCTGATATAACAAAGTCTGTATTTAATCCATATTTCTCATACTCAACACCATCAAGAGTGTATTTTTGCTTGCCTAATGCCGTGACAGCAGTCCTCCATCTATCAGTTGTATAAACAAGTTCATTGACATTAATTCTAGCCTGTTCATCCTTATAATCATCAAGCACGTCATCATAACTTCTAATAAGAATGCCATGCTCATCAAATATTGCAGTTGAATTAGTATTATGAACATTATACAAAGCAGAGTCTAATCCTTCTTTTTGCAACCTTTCAAATGTGAGATTAGCTTTCTCACCCTGACTTGCCTGTTTAACAGTAGAAGAGTAGCTTGATGCCATAGATTGTGATTTTGTAAGAATGTCTTTAACAATATTAATATCTGGACTTCCGTATCTATAAGCATCGGAAAAGGTAACAGATAATTTGCTTAAATCTCCATATGAGATAGAAATATCAGCCAATCTCATTACATAAATTTTTCCATCAATTTTAGTTCTGATAAAATTACCAAGAGTAAAATCATCAAGAATGGGTTCAAAAATTCTATTTCCGTCTTTATCTGTTAATAGAAGGAGGTTTTGTAGTGTTCCTGAAATAGTGAATTGTTTCTCGCCAGATTTAACCAATTCCTTCTTGGCAACCACCAATAATTCATTTGCCTTGTCAATTAATTCAGTATTAGTTAGTCCATCAGAAATATAATTGTCATTGCTATAATCATCTTCACGTCTATAATAAGTGAATAACTTCCAATATTTTTCACCTATATACGATTCAAAATCAAGATCATTATGGGTTTTTGAAATCAAATCCTCAATGTATTTCTCAAGACCTGTAAGTGTATCTATTTGAGAGTTTCTATAAGATAATTCTGATTCTAAAGCAATAAACCGTTCATAATATGGAAGATAAATAGAATCGTGTAAATTAGAAGATTCAGATGCAACACCTTGTTCAGTTAAGACATTAATAGCAGTCTGATAAGCTGACTGATAAGAAGTTAATCTCTGTGCAGAATATTTATGCAATTCTATTTTAAATGTATCTAAAGATTCAATTTTATATATTTCTTGTAACCCTTGATCATTTACTTTCCCCATTGCTTTATCAACCTGCTGATTAACATAGGCAATATAATCATCGTTAATTGCAATACTTATTGCCGTTTTCATTTCAGCCGTATCTTCCTTATCTGAATAACTTGTTAATTTAAATCGACCTGTCCAAGTTTGTGATTTAAGAGTTGAACCGTCAAGAATTTCAACCTTATAAATGGATGTATCAATGATTGCTTTCGCCATTGCAAGAACTGCGTTATTAGCAGTATAAACAGATATTTTACTTACATCCGTTACTGCTACAGGAGACAAATTAGAAGGAGTAAGCAAAGCCAATTGAGATGCTGCCGTTTTATCTTGCTGTTTCCAAGTTGGCATCATAGAACTATTAAGATACGAGTATAAATCAATAATATTATAATATACAGATGTTATATTACTCCAACCTATATACTGCTGTTGAATAGAAGAATATGTGGTATCAGGATAATATTTCTTGATATATTCAATAATATCATTATATTGATTTACAAGAGAAGCTTCTAAGGAAAAAGATTTGCTATTAGAATATTCATTAACAAGTTCATCATATGATTTTATTTTAGATTGCAACTCATTTGGCATATCTAATAGGGTATCATTATTAAAATAATAAATATAATTGCTGCCATTAGGGTTAATATTCTTTAAAGTTGCGTTGATTAAATCGTCTCCACCGATGACTCTAAAACAATTCTTAATACTGTCTGTTTCAGAAGTCAACTGAATGTCTGAGCCAAGATTATTTTTATCAATAAATATTGATGTATCTTTTCCATATGGTTCATGTATAATTGTTCCTCCACACTCAGGACAAACAGTAAATGAATCTTCACTTCTATAATCGCAGCTCAAACAACAGGTTTCCATATCATATACATAGATACTTCTTGTATTTGAATCAAATAAAAATATACAGCCAATTTCCTGCGATAGAGTGGTTGTTAAAAAATCATAAACACTTGTCCCATCTATACTGAATGAACGCTGAATATTTAAAAGAGTTTCATCAACGTGGGCAATAGTATAACCAGGGACTTTTTCAAGAATTCTATTTAGCAATGAACAATTTTTCTTACTAGGATTATAGAATATAGTTGGTTCTGTATATTCTTCACGAGTAATATCATCTTCTGTATTGATTTCAACATCGTGTAAAATCACCTGTCCAAGTTCGGCTTCACATAATGATTTGGCAGTTATAACTTTCTTTGTATTTATTTCTGACTCATCAATACTTGCTGTAATTTCAAACCATTCGTTATATTCCTTAACGTATACAGTTTTAAAATCAATAATTTTATCCCATAGTCTTTCAATTTCTCCATTTTGTTCATTATACACATTAAAAGATAATTCATCCACGGCGTTAAATTGTGGATGATATGTTATAGAATCGGCAGGAATATTAACTATTTCACCGAATTTTTCAAGATTTCTGTTACCTAGAATAATATGTAATGGTCTAATTGTTTGTCCAGTTTTTTGTATTCTAAGTAAATTTCTTACATTAATTTTCTGCATTAAATTAAATTCCTACCTTTCTAATAGGAGAATAACTCATAGTTACATTTATATTAAGTGTAGAAGAGTAGTAGTTATCCCTATTCTTATATGTGTTTATTAATTTAAGAAAATTATAATTAAAGTCATTTGCTATGTTGTGAGCAAGTTTATCAGATGTAATTATTCGATGTTGATTATCAATAGTGATTACTTCACCCTTTATACAATTATTGATAATACATAATTCGTTATCTGCTGAGTTAGTAATAGTAAGATTACCTGCTTCATTACAAGTTATAATCGTATAAGGATATATTTCTCCAACCTCATCTGAATCATCATATATATAAAAAGATTTTACATTAGAAAAAGTATGAGTTCTTTCTTTAGCAAAACCATATGGTGCATTAGAAGTGAACGTACATTCAATTCCATATATATCATCATTAATTTTCACAGCTTGAACATTGAATGTGCCGTAAAATCTTATATTTTCATAACCTTCTTTGTTTATTTTAAACTGATCAAAAGTTTTTCTGTTTAACCATCTATTTATCGCTCCATATTCTTCTGGCATAAGAGGAATAGGATTACAATGATTATCTAGTCGGCATAATTGAATAGTGAAAGAGTAGTCTTCATCATATGTACTTCCATATAATTCAGAAATATCTTGTCCGACTGATTTAACAGTGTTAAATGTTAGAGTAGAGCCAGAAGAAATAGTTTCACTACCACCAGACGAATCAAAAGTAGCAACCATTAATCCAAAATCACTAGCAAAATTATCCCCAAATTGAAAGTCAGTAAACATATTTTCACCATCCTTTTTAATTTTATTTTTTTAATAAGTTATCAAGCATTTTTTGATATTGTTTTTCAAATGCTTCCATTTTTTTAATATATTCTTTTTTAGCTTTATCTGCTTCGGCTTTTTGCTCATCTAAAACCTTAATTCGGTCATTATATTTCATACATAACATTTCGTATACATTTTTAGCTGTTTTTGCTTTTTTAATTAAAATAGAGAGATTATCATAAGACTCAGAGGCATTTTCTTTAACGATTGAAAGACCGATTTCATTGTCAATAATTTGCTGTTTCAAGTATTCATTTTCCTTTTCCAGTAGAGCGCAATGTCTTTCATAATATTCCAGCTTCTTTTCCATATTACTCTTTGTTTTTACTAATTTATTAGACATCTTACATTCTCCAATCTATCCTTAATCTTAATATTCTTAATAATTCTTAATAATTTCTAACATAATAAAAGACACACTAGCCTAAACTAATGTGTCTTTTTGTGTTTTATATTTAGTTGTAATTGAAAGAGTAGGGGAGGTTATTTATGCTTTATTTTCTAAATATATAATTTATTTACAATGTTTTCAGAATATATTTTTATATTAAAATTAATTTTTCTAATAATTATTAATATATCTTTAAAAACAGGATATTTTTTAATGAATAAATCATATCGCATACGTTCTAAATTATATGTATTTGTTTTACACCCCATCCAATAATCATTTGAAAATAATATCATCATTTTTATTTAATTTCCTAATGGTTTCAAAATTTAATTTATTATCTATTGTATAATCAAATTTCGAACCATCATCCACCACTTCTTGCATTATATTTTTAAATTGTCTAATTGAAAAATTTTCAGATAAATATTTTTCATGTAATTCATTTGTTAAAATCTCGAATTTATTAATATGTTTTGGTAATCCTACCATTGCGCATTTATATGGAAAATCATCTGCTTTATGTATTATATTTATTCCATTGGGAACTCCAAATTTAGAACCAATAGAAAAACTTGTTATTTCAAATCGTTTACCATTATATCCACATATTATAACTCCAAATTCATATTTGCTAATTCCTTCTATATGTTCTTTAAGCATTTTATAAAATTTTGATGTAATAATACCTATAAATTCTATATAGGATAGATCATCAAACTCTTTATCTGAATTTACAAATCCCTTTTTTGTATCATAAAAACAATAGCCATCAAATAATTTAAAACAATGTATTGGATTTCCCGTAACCCCGAATAATATTTGATTATTTAATTTAATCACCTTATTAAAGCCACTTCTACACGTATTATTGTTACTATATGTTGCACGACTATCGCCTGACATTAAACAAAAATTATCTGTTATTACAGCTTGTATTATACTCATAATATATCCCCCAATTATCAATATACAATACAATATTATATACCAATAATCGACAGAATACCACAGAAACATACATTCGTAAATCTGATTTATTAATCAATATCACGGGCATACCAACACAATGTCAGTACGCCCATAAACCTTATCTAAAGGTCAGTTTACTAAGTGAATTTCTACCTAAAGTCTGTCCAAGAGTCATATTCTGAACCATCTTTTCAAATTTAGGATCTTGTTGTGCTTGTTTCATAAAGTCTTCATAATTGTGAACATTTGGGAACGATAATGACACATCACCATATGATACATCAACCTTATTAGCCAAGTTATTCGATATATTAGGAATATCTGGCAACTTAGCACCTAAGTTATCCATATACATATTCGGAGTGGTAATACCCTTAGAAAGATTCCAAAGCTTTTCTACTTGGTCTTTGTTAAATACCATATCGCCCGTATCTAACTTACGAAGTGTACCATACTTCTTAGAGAAGATTACTTCTGAACCAAGACCATCTTCATCTGTGCGGTGTATACCTGCTGTTGCTGATTTAGTTCCTTTGCGGTAGCCGTTATTTTTAAGATAATTGAGTAGACGTATATTCTGCTCCGCAGTACCGTAGTAGTCACTATCACCTGTTATCTGTTCATAATATCCAGCTCTTGCACCAAAACTACTTGCAATCGAGTTGTATTTCAAGCGGTCAACTATTGAATTTTCTATATCCAATAAATCTTTTGGATATGAATCCTCCTCATATATCCAATTAACTCCATCAGACCCACCATCATCAGATGAGCCACTATCAGAGTTATCCCAATTATCAGACCAATCATCACCACTATCAGATGAACCACCGCCATCAGAATAGCCACCATCAGTATTAGCATTCTGTTCTGCCTGTTGTCTTGCAATCTCATCAGCAACTCTTTGAGCTTCTGCGTTACTATTTGCAAGTAATCCCTGTACAGCAGAGTTGATACTATTACATACACTATTAATAGCATTGTTGCCTTCAACAAATTTGTTACTGAAGTCACCTAATACACTATTAATACCATTTGTTATGTTATTGGCATTTAGACTCCATATAGAAGACATAGATTCGCTAAGCTTATAACCATAATTCTCAGCAGTAGATGTAATAGTCTGTGAGATATTAGAAGCATTTTCATTAGACTGGTCAATAATTTCCTGCATAGTAACATCGAACTCATCTATACGCTGATCGAACCATGATTTCACATCACTTTGAAGCTGATCTAAAATTTTCTCGGTGTCGCTAATAAGCTTTTCATACTCAGTATCTTTCAAATCATCTTTGGCAGTATTAATCTGATCTTTAAGCTGCTGGATATTCTTCTTACCTTCCTCAGAATTATCTCCTTGAACGGCAGAGTATTGTTTTTCTAAAGCGTTAAGAGCTTTTGTTTTCTCAGCTATAGATTTCTCATAATCATAAGCATCCTTTTGCTGATTCATAAGATCTTTGTACTTTTGTATAACTTCATCAAGCTTATCAAGAAATGTATCATAGCCCTCTTGAACCAAGTCCTTAAGGGCATCCTTTTCAGATATGCTTGAATTAATAGCCTCCTGTTGAGCCTTAATAAGTTCCTGTTTTCTATCCAGTAATTCCTTATCATAAGGATCATTAGCTAACTCTTCATTAATCTTAAGTATCTCATCCTTATAAGCTTTAGCCTGATTAAGATACAACTGATACTTCTGTGCGATTAATGCTTGTGCAGCCTTACCATTGTCATTCATATTGCCATTATCATCTGTAATATCTTCATTCTTTAGCAAGTCAACAAGGAACTGAGTTTCGTCTATAAGATTGCTGACATCATCACGAGTTCTATCGAAAGCATCCCAATTAATCTGTCTAATAGCATTGTCATACTCAACTAATGCCTTTTTAGCATCAAATATAGAAGAAGTAACATCATCTATAGATGCTTGCATAGAATACCAATCCTCAGATTCAGCTTCAATTTTACCAGATGCCATAGCAGAATTAAGTGCTTTTGTAAGTGCGTCTCTTTCCTGTTCGAGCTTTGCGAGGTTTTTCTGCTCCTGTTCCATCATAGAATTATTAAGCAGAGTAGAAGCAAACCAGCCCTGTTCTTCTAAGAGATCATTATCTTTGTTATATAAATCCTTAATAGAATTTACTTTCCCAAGAACTTCTTCAAACTGTGATTGAATATTATCGAATCTACTTTTAGCAAGCTGTCTTATCTCAATGTTTAATGACTGTACAGAATCAGCAGCATCTTGTGCCTTATCATATAAATCCTGGCAATCTGAAATAGCATCCTTGAGGTCTTCATCATAAATAACATCTATACTTATAGAACCATTGGCTATCTGGTCTTTGTAATATCCGTCAAGGTCATATGAATTAAATCTATCCATATAGAAGTCATAAGCATCTGACTGTGCGTTAATCTCTGATAACAATGTTTCCATGGAATCGGAGAGGGCATTATTACGATTAAGCCATGTACGTGTTGTATCTGCTACTTTATTCTTTAAGCGGTCATAGGCTTTAGAGATTTTAGATAAGAGACGTTCTACCCAATTGAAGTCCTGTGGCGATGGTTCTGAGGATGAATCACTTCCACTAGATGAAGATGAGGAATCTTTACCCAATCCTTTCCAATCGACATTAATGCTTGAACTAACCTGTTTAAAGCTATAATTATCTAAAGCATCTACCGCAGCATTAGCACCATCAACAATACTTTGGAAATGGTTGTACATATTGTTGTATTCTTCATCCATAGCTTCTACTTCATCTGGATCTGCCGAATACATGCCTGCATCATACCAGCCAGTTGTCTGTACCATCAATTTACCATTTGCATCCTGAACAACTTTGAAATAGTCAGACCAGACACCTGCTAATTCCTTAATAGCTTTATTGGTAATTTCCAGCTTAGCCTGTTCCATATTTGACCAGTTATCAACGTCATTGCCATACAAACTAGAAAGTTCATTATATAATTCTGGGTAATTAGTCATAACTGCATTAAAGAATTCTTCATCAGTCTGTGACTTATCTACTACAGATTGTATATACTGATTTTTGTCATTCTCATAAATAATTTCAAGCTGTGAAAATAACTCTTGTTCAGATATTATACCTTGCATATAATCTGAAAGTGCTGCCTTTGCTTCTGGATATTGTTTTGTGATTTTCTTCATAGAATCCACACCAATATTTCCAGTTTCCTCTAATTCACTTTGAATTTCCTTAATAATATCTGCTTCATTCTTAAGGTCTGCAAGATTAGTAGTAGTATCTTTTCTGTCTTTATCCGTTAAATCCCTCAACATATCTGTTGGGTCATCAAAGTTAGAAGATGTTATACCGCCTATTCCATCCTGTGTCTCTTTAAGCTTGTTAAGATACTTAATAAATAACTGTGCTGCTGATTGTCCATCTTCTAGAATCAAATCAGTATCATTTAGCTTATCATTAAGAACATCAATCCCCTTAATATCATCCTCAGTAAGAGTACCTTCATTAAGTGTTGTTTTAAGCTTATCGACTACTGCCTGATAACTTTTATCATCTATAATAGAATCTAGTTTAACTGTATTCCATTCAGCAGACCTACCAGTATATCGGTATAAGTCCATTTCTTTCTTCTGCATATCATCCCACATAGCTTGATATTGTGGATTGTCAAATGTGCCATCAGAATTCATAGAGTTCATCAATGTCTGTTTGAATGCTTCATACTTCTCTATCTTATCAGAGAAGGTTTCTTCTGCCATCTTTTCAGCAGATTCTTTTAACTTTTCATTGGAGTTTGTATAATTAGAAATAAGATTATTATTGAGGTCAATACTATGTTGGTATTGAGCTTTAAGACTTTCATCGGAAGTGGCATTTAATTGTGCCTGTAATTCTTCGTTTTGTTTCTGGAATTCCTCTAATTTCTGTTCATTTGCTTTAATAGCATAATCAAAATCAGATAATTCACTCGCTCTATCCAAGAATGAACCAACGTGGAAACCATCTGCATCACTTGATGCTTGGTAATACTGTTCCTGTTTACTTGCAGTATCGTCAGCTTCCATACGATTTTCTCTTGTGTATGTTTTATATGCTTCGTCAGAGGCTTCTTTTGCTTTCTGCTTTTTAACCTCTTCCTGATTCTGTATCATAAGTCTTAACTCTTCATTAGTAAGTTTCAACTTATCAAGTTCAGCCTGTTCTACTAATGTAATAGTACCATTATTAGACTTTTCGATTAATTCAGCTATTCTGCTTGTAGTCTCTGATAGCTTATTTTTTAACTCATCAAGCTTTGTACAAGCATCCGTATAGTCCTGTTGTGCATTTTCAAATGCTTCACGCTGTTTTTTCATAGATGTTGTTAACGCATCTACTATCTTAACTGCTCCTGCAATAACACCTAAAGTTACTGTTATAGCAAGTAATACCGGATGTGCAACTGCAAGTGCTTTTATTGATGCACCAAGACCTTTAATAGCCGTACTAAATCCAACAGTGGCAGTAGTAGCAGTACCCTCAGTCGCAGCCATAACATTAGTAGCAGTAGTATTAGCAAGTTCAGCAGTAGTAGTTTCAAGAATATTACCTGTAAGACCTTTTTGACTTAATATTGCCTCAATCTGCTTTTCATTAAGAGTGGATTCGGCAATTGAAGCTTTAATAGCTTCAACAGAATAATCTTTAAGAGATTCGGCTAATTTATTGGCAATTACCGCTTCATCACCAAGTCCTTTACCTAATCCTGTATTTGATAAAGATTGTAATGTATTAATTGTTGTTTTTGTTACATCTAAAGACTCTCCAACAGTTTTAAGTTGCTAATCAACAATGAATATAGTACAATATTTATAATAAATTTAATAATTGGAGGATTAGAATATGACTTCTCAAGATTTAATGAATAAACTTTCAGATGACATAATCACTAGAAGTGAATTTTATAAAGAATTTAGTAAAGTTGGTGAAACAAAAAATAAGTTAAAATGTATCGAATTATTAATGGAACATTATAATTGTGAATTTGATGAAGCGAGAGAAGTAATGGATTTTGTATTAGACGGTAAACCTCTTCCTAATCCCAACCTTACCCCACAGCAAATCGCCCAAGCCAACGCCCAAGCACAGGAATGGTTAAATAAAGTTCATTGTCCATATTGTAATAGTACAAATTGTAAGAAGATATCAGGAGTATCAAAAGCAACATCAGTAGCAATGTTCGGTATCTTCTCACAAAAGGTTAAGAAACAATGGCATTGTAATAATTGTAGGAGTGATTTTTAGATAAGGGAAGATGATAGAAGAGTAGTGAGAATATATTAATAAGAGGGTTTGAAATATAACCCTCTTAATATATCATCATTGTATACTTTAATATTAAAGTCCAGTGTTTTACATAAATATAAAATATTTTTAAAAATGGATATTTTCTAAAAAATAATTTATCACGAATATCATTTAATATCATTGTGTAACATTCGCTATCTTTTTTACAAAATATCTCACCACATTGAATAGTACTTGAAATTATCTTCCAAGTTCCTATTGTTCCACTTGTATTATTATCTATATTATCACTTCCTTAATCTAAAAATTTACTATAATGTAAAAGAGCAGGAGATTAGTCCTGCTCTTCGTTGTTTATAATAAAAAAGATTGGATAAACAATATCCAATCTTTTTTAAAATCACTTATTGCGTAGCTGGCTTTACTTCAAAACGAATACCCTTCTACAAATGTCACATAAAAACAGCTAGACTTACCAATTTTACTTGTGCTCTTCTGTTGATCTAATACTATCATACCACTTTTTGAAAGTCAATATGTTTTTATTATTTTTGTGTATTTTTATTGTTATTATATTCAATGTTTTATCATATGTTACTGAAACATCACTTTTTCCTATTATTGACCACAATATTCTTTTAACATCTTCAAATGACAGATTTGTTACATTATTTAATGAATATACTATAAAGATATAAGATTCATCTCTACTTATATCGAAATTTTTTATTGTGTCAATGGAAGGAGATGTAAATAAGTTCATAAAATCACAATATAATTTTTCATAATTTTTATAAAATTTGTTATAATCATCAAGTGATTTTTCGATTGATAATGATATATATTCACATACTCTATTATAAACTGTTCTAATTTCATTTGGTGTTGGAATTAATAGTCCATCATTCTCAAGCCATCTTTTTGGGATTTTATCTTTATGAAGTATTAATATTTTGTCAATCCTTGCTATTGAATTAATTGAAACAATTCTACAACATAATAATTTCCTATATTTTTTCCACCTGTCTTTAGTATATGTTGTTAGTGGAATTACATAATACATTTCTGTATTTTTTATACTCTTTAAAATTAAAGCAGGATGAGTGCCACTAAATTCAGCATTATTAGTACCTTTAAAATCCACTGAATATATGCCAGAATTTATTATATGTTTCATAAATATCTCCTAATTGCAATTTTATTGGTAATTTATACCGATAATACAATTATACGACAAGATATTACATATTTCTATCGGAACATATGTTTCAGTATTTTGTACTTGACAAGAAATTTATCTGAATGTAAATTTAAAAATACTAAGGAGTTATATTATGCTAAAAATTCATTATTGTCCAAACTGTCACAGAATTACATATACACATTATCTTACAAATGTATGCCGAGTATGCAATTGTGATTGCATAAAACTCGATATTGATTTTGAAAAATTCTTCTCAATGAATGAAGTTGAAAGAAAAGAATATATATCGAAACACATTGGCTTATAGAATACAAACTACTGTTCTGAATTGTATTTAATTTTGTACAATGGTAAAATATAGACATTGGAGAAACAACATAGATGTGCGCCATAACACTTTATAACCGAAGGTTGTCCCAATGTCTATCATATGGCATTCGGAAAAATGAATCTGCCCTTTCTGGGTGCATATTTCCCTAATTTATATTTTCTATTCTATAGAGAAGGGAGGCGAGACATATTAAACTTTTTAACAAGTATTATCGGAAGTGGTAAGTATAATTTACGTTCCATTTTAGGAAAAGTTATTGTCACAAGCATGATTTGTAAACATACTGAACTTTCTGATAGTAAAGTAAAAGACATCACTAATATGATGTTATAATATCTTCTTGCATATGCTGTATTCATATTTCCTTTTATTCCATTGGTAGGGCTGTCTCACGACAGTCCTATTTTGTTATTCTCTGTTGCGAATTATGCTTGAATGTTACTATTTATATGTAATATAACACAAGTGCATCCGTCATTTTCACAACATTTCTTATCAACTTCTAATATTTCCTTATCACTTAATTTATAATTATTTTCAAAGAAAATAGTAGAAGAGAAGTCATTAACTTTTAATGCTATAAGCTTTATGTATTTCATTATGCCACCTCCAAATATCCATATTTACGAAGTAGCTTTGTTATGTAAGAGATGCCTTCAGGTTTAACTCGTGTTTGTATATGAGCAGTTCCATCAGGTGCAATAGCAGGAACAGATATAAATTTAGTTTTATTTACTACATTTTCATATGGAACATTGTCTCCGTTTTCATTCTTGAAAAGTAATCCAATATTTCTCATATAAGAGAAGAGTCTATATTCGCCAATTCCTATAAAATGTGCAATCTCGTTTATCGAAAAAGTGCCTTTGGTATCCATTAGAAGTTTCCAATCTTTTTCAGTTTCTTCTAATGATGCAATTCTCTTTTTCTGATTAGCAATAATTTCATCTTTGTGTTTGATTGTTTCATTAGCAATCTGGACAGCTCTTGCCATTATTAATTCATCTGGTTCATCTTCTTTAATAGGAATATAACCACCAGTCATTTCAATAGAAGGCAACACTTCGTCAGTAACCCAATCTTGAAATTTTTCTGCCTTATCCGTTTGTGACTTAAAAATAAGTTTATATACTCCGCTTTTTGTAATGAATTTTTCACCACGATTATTTAATTTTCGGAAGTCCATATTACGGACTTCTGAATTTTTTAATATAACCGCCTGATTTTCGTTCATTTTAGCGAGATAATTTCTTACATTACTGTCGCTAATTTCCAAACATTTTCCAACGTGATATGGATTAAATAATGCTTTACCATTAAAATTAAAACATTCCACATCAATAGTTTCAAATCGTTTAATGAAATTTAATTCATTCATAAGCATTCCTCCAAAATTTATTTGATAAAATTTTGAAAGTATAGTAGAATAGAAATTGAGAGAAATCTCATATGTAAGACATCCATTTGTTCTTTGGTCGGAGCGATGGATGTCTTTTATCTTTTTAAATTTCCTTTAATTAATTCTACCGATTCTTTGCTAAAAAGATAATTACGTTTTCCAGCTTCTCTAAATTGACTTTCATTAAGATTAAGATTTTTAGCCAATCTAATAAGATAAGCAGGTGTAATGTCTAATATTTTTGCAACCTCGGCAGTAACATAGACTTCTCTAACATCTGACATCTATATACCTCCTTTATTACAAGTCTAATTATATAATGTCGCAAGTTAGTTGTCAATACTCTGAACTAAAAATTTTAAGTTATTTATTTGGAATTTTCTAGTTGAGTGAAACACACACTCAAATACATTACTGAATTCCGAAATCACAATGTACACTATGCATTATAAGCGAATGTCATACTAAGGCGATGACTCACTTAGAGGATGGGTATGTCGTTGGGGATTGCTCTCTTATATAGTTATTCTCTATATATGACCTTTCGTTTCTATATATGGTCAACATTATTATAATGTAGAGTACCGTCCTGCTCGTTGCCTGTTGTTAATGATACTTAGACACCTATCAAGTCTCCTCGATATTCTCATATATCCACATATACAATTCTTTCTGCTTTCGCAACCTCATCCAATATAACTGTATGGATTACGGTTTGTTATGTGATCCGTGGGTAGTTAGTTAAGCTACCAAGCATTCAAGCATTTACTCCTCCATGTAATAGTTTATACTCCGCTAAAGTGTTTGCAGAGTTTTTATTAAGAATCCCATGTATCCATAGACTTGATTATAATGCCATTATATTATTCTCTTATCTATGATTGACCAACTAAAAAACTGTTGGAGAGTTTTGTGTAAGGTTTGAAAACCCAATCAAAATTCTTAATAAATTTAGTGACACCAAATATTCCACTACCAGTTATTGCAATTCCCAATAAACCTATATGTGAAGTGATGCCATCAATTAAGGACAATGCATCATTACCCAAATTTACAATATTTTTTATATCATCTGACTGAATCAAATGATTAACAAATTCTGTCCATGTATTGTCAAGCTTATTTAATGAACCTGTAAGATTATTGGCTGATTTCTCGGCTTCTTCCATAGCTGAACCAGAACCTTCTGAATAATCTTTAAGCATCTTATCAAATAATTCTTGGTTTTGTAAAAGCGCAGCTAATTTTGTGGCTTGATACTTGCCTCCAATGTTTGTCAAAATTTCAGCTCTCATTGGATCGGATTCATCTAACTCATTAAAAGTCTTCGCTAAATCCTTTAATATTGCAATCGGATTTCTAAGCTGTTTAGTACCATTTACCATTTCCGTCATTGAAGCGTTTGCTTTGTCTAATGTACCAGTTATCTTACTAGAACTTACATTTTGTAAATTAATCAGTATAGACTTTATACCATTACCAACTTCAGAACCACCTAATTTAGTAACAGATTCAATAGTACCAATCATTGCAGATAAATCTTTAATGGAAACTCTATAACTTGAAGCAACAGTACCTGCTTCGGTCATAGCTTCAGCCATATCTTCCATAGCAACTGAGTTACGGTTAGTTATACTATTTTGTCCATCAAGTACGGCATTGATTTTTTCAGCATTACCTTCATATTTGTAGGCTGCATTGGTAGCAAGTACATATTTATTTGCCAAATCAGCAGTCATATCGCCAGCAGCTTGTGCTAATAATGATTGTTGTGCTAAAGCTTCACCTTTATCTCCATAAAAACCAGAACGTGACATTTCTTCAACACCAGATAAATAATCTGTTGCTTTTTTGCCGTATTTACTAGCCTTATCATATGAAGTTGTAGCTAATGTCTTTAGTTCTTTGGTTGTTAAGTCAGATGTTTTGTTGATTTCAGTGATAATATCATCAATATCTTTCATTTCAGAAACAGCTTCTTTAACTTTATTGACACCCTGCATCAAACTTCCAGTTGCAATAGACCATCCACCAAATTTTTGCCAAGCAGCTTTAACCTTATCAACGCTTGTCATACCTAATAATCCACTATTTCGGGCATCTATTTGTATGTTTTTCATTTTAGCAGTTAAATCATTAGACTCAGTTTTAGTCATCTGAACATCCAAGTTTTTCATCTTGGTAATAATTTCATCAATCTGCTTACCATATTTCTTAGTGGATTTAGTATTATTATCTAACCATTTCTGCCAAGATTCCGCTTTGGAAAGACGAGAGATATCTGTTGCTAAACCGTTTGCAGTTACAGAAGTAGACTTAAAAGATGTTTGTAAGTTTGCGAATTGCGATTTAATCAATCTTAAGTCAGCAGCGCTATTTACCGTTTGTAAATCATTTTTTAACTTATCAACACTTACATCGACACCATCAATTGTTTTCGAGAAATTTGAAAACTGAGGATTATTCTTTTCAAAATTATTGATTTGTTCTAACAGTGTGTTTGCTTGAGTCGAAAGTATCTTAATTGAAGATTCAGAAACATTCATTTTTACTAAGGCATTTAATTCATTTTTCGCATTAGACAGTGAAGTAAACACCTGTTCAACTTGGGCTTTAGTCATTGAAGCACCATTGTCTGAACCAAATAATTTGGTTATATTAGAAACTTCATTTGTCAGTTTATCCGAAGCCGTTACACCTGAACTGTTAATTTCAGCTTGTAATGCCTTAAACTGCGACTGAGCTTTGCTTATACCTTCAGTTAATTTGTCAGATTTAAAAGTAGAACGAACATTTTCAGCATTTCGAAATTCAGATACTAATATTTTATACTGTGAAATTAATTCTTTAACGTTAATTTGTTCATCCGTAAAAGTGTCTCTTGAAGCGTTTCCCATAGTTGTTATGGCATTTTTAACTTCATTGTATTTACTTTCTAATTGTGTTAAATGACAACTTTCTGTTATAGGTCTGTCGGCATTTTTATCTATTGCAGAAGCGTTTAGTTGATTTATTTGATTATTTAAATTAGCACTTGCGGTTTTCTGTATCTTTGAAAAGTTATCAACCTTCACTTTAGATTCATCTAATGCTTTACTATATCTTGTAAGACCTTGAACCCAACCCATTAACGGAACATCATTACCCTTATCATCAACAGTAGTTCCAATTTGTGCCCACTTCATTGTCTTAGTAATAGCTTCGCCAGTTTCGGTATTATATCTGAATACTGCACCTGTTAATTTTTCTACATGTTCATATTCACCAGTTAATTCATTAACAATCTGTTTGGTATCAGTTGTATAATTAACCGAAACCATTTTATTCTTAGCTTGTTGAAGTTTTCTAATTTCTTTATCAACGGCGTTATTAAATTCATCTGAATCTGTTTTATCAACTCTAAATGAAAGACCTATTTCTTTAGAGGTAACATTCCTTAATGAATTTTCAACTTCTCCTGAGATAATATTTCCTGCTTGCCTACCAACATTCTGTGCTGCCTGTCCTACATTATTATTCAATGCATTACCAAGATTAATATTAATTCCACTTAAAGCAGTATTAATCTGAGACACCATGTTATTAATAGCAGTTTGGTCTATAAATACATTTTGAAGATTTATCTGTACAGAATTCAATTGTTTCGTAAGATTGGTAATGGTATTGCTATCAAGTTTTGCTTGAATTTCAACACTACCAAGCTGTCTTTTTAAAGCTTCTATATCTTGATTAAGTTGCTGTTTTGATTTTGTGCCATCTAACCCAGCAATTAATCCTATTGAGAAATCATTCATTCCCATTATTATATTCTCCTTTCTGAATCTATTTTTTTGCATAAAAATAACGCTCACAGAAAGGAGCGTTAATAGAATAGAAGAGTAGGCTATGACACCTACAGTTCCAAATTATTTAATTGGTATTCCTACCTTTTTACAATTCTTTTTAAATAATGAAGTGATACCTGCTTCACGACCAAGTTCATTTAATGCCTCACTAAAGAAGAAATGTGTACCACCTACAATAATACCATGTTCCATATTGTCCATACTTTCCAAAACTTGAAGACCAGTAATTCCGTTATATGTATTTCCATGTTTAGGAGTTACAAATCCTCTCTTATACCGAAATGATAAATAATCATCATCCCATCCAACTGTAAAACTATATGTATTTCCTATAGTTTTAATATGTGAAGCCGTAAGAGACTCCATTAATTTATATGTTCTCTCATAAAAAGCAGGTTCAGTTGGATCAAGTGAAGAAAACACAGGTTCATTATAATAATCTTCAACTTTTTTAAAGACAACTTCAAATATTTCATCTCTTGTTAGTTCTAATGCTTTAATGAGATATTTATTTAGAGTCTTTTCCAAATCCTTGATATTATTTATCATTTAATTCATCATCCTTATGATTTTCAGCATGAATAATTTCAGCAAGCTTCTCTATAAAAGTGTCTCTAAGTTCTTCCATAGGAACATCCTTGACAGATAAATATAGATTTTTAACAGTGTCAACAATGTCTTTCTTTTCATTTAAAACATTTTCAACTGCTGTATAAAGCTCTAATTTAATTTTGTGTTCTTTTCTTTTCATTTTAAAATATGTAAACATAATAAATTTCCTTTCTTATATAGAAGTGTGATTATAGAAATCACCCGTTTTATCAATACTCATTCCACATACCAAAGATTTTACTTCTCGCTTCATTTCAGTATTACAAACGAGACAATAATGACCTTCTGATGTATAATCTTTCATAGCCATACTTATAATTTCTTTATGTCCACAATTGGGACAACAAAATGGATAGTTCATTAAGCCTCCTCAACGATTGGTATCAAATCAGCACAAGCATCAGTATCTAATCCCATACTAAACAATTCTTCTGCACTGAGAGACGTGAAATTAACATCTACATCAGAATCGCTCACCGCATTAATCTCCTTAATAAAATCTTTTCAATTTTCGTCTTCAGGACTAATCCTCTTCTGATTAGGAACAATTTCACCATTTTCATCAACAACATCCTTACCATATTTATTAACAAGAGAGTCCTTTGTCATTTCAAAGTCCTTTACAACTCCCTGAATCTCTGAATATAATCTGAGCAACTTAAACTTAAATGCAGCATTAATTACTGATTCGCCTTCGATCACATTCTTAATTCTTGCATTGACATTAATTATCTGATATACCTTTAATGTTTTGTTCATATTATGTTATTCTCCTTTACAATCTTGTATCGTTAAGAAAACTATTGACATCATAACGATAATTTACTTTTAATTTTTTCTTATTAATGAGAATAGGGTTGCAATATTTCAATAAATCATTTTCATTAAAACTTTTTTTAGAAAGAGAGTTTATTAATCCATCCCATTCATCTATCATAAGAAAATATGTATTACTTGTTTTTCTAAAATCTAAAATAAAACCACTACATACATTTTTATAAGTAGAAAACTTCTTTAACGATTCTACTTGATAATAGTGTATAATTCCTTTATCTTCCTTAGTTCGTTCAAATGAACAAGATCCTTCAAAAGTTTTTAATTCCAATGTCCAAAATGTATTCCTATTGCCACTAAAAATCATAAAGTCACATGGACTATGTTGACTGAATCTTAACTTTGAACTCATATCAAATGATTGAGCAGCATCAGGCGGTCTATAAATTAATACATCTTCTGGACATGAATTTTTGAAGTTCTGTTCAAAAACTTTACCTATATTTTTTGCTATAATAATCTTCCTTTCTTGATTAAGGGGTAGGAGAGTGGTCTAGCCACACACTCTCCATATAAAATAAAATGCCCTTACTACATGGCTAGATAGTAGTAAAGACATTTTGAATGTGTTATAACAAAAGAGTGATCCCATAATGAAATCACTCTTTCTTGCTAACAATATTTAATTGTTATTTACACTGCTAATTGTATAGGATACAATTCCCATTTTCCATTTGGATATTTATTAACATTTTCGGTTACTATTTTATGCACCTCTTCTAATGTTCCAACATTAGTGTCAATATGTATAATTTTACCTCCTGTTATACATAATTCTTCGCATATTAAGTTATAAAATATTCTTCCCATACTCATTCTTCCTTTCTTAATTTTCGATACAAAACAACTCATATATATCAACATCAAGTATACGAGAAAGAACAACAGCATTTGTAAGAAGTATATCCTTTGTGTTTCCATTTTCAATTTTGTTAAGAGCTGCAACCGATAAACCGCTTCGTCTTGATAATTCTTGCAATGTCATATGTTTTTGATTTCTGTAATACCATAATTTATTATTCATAAGGTTAATATATGTAAATTATTGTTGTTCATACAGAAATTATACATTGAATTTTTTCTACTGTGGTAGAAATTTAATCTTCTTTAATTGGCAAAGCCATTACTTCAGGGATTATTTTTCCTTTAATTGAGTGATTGCCACCACAAGCAATATATGTATCTGCTAATAATTGAAATGTTTCTAATCCTGCTCTTGTAATATATTTTTGTGCTATAAATTTACTATGTAAATTATAAAGTTCAGCACCATATTGCACAATAATTCTCTGATTAGTTTCTTTTTCATTTACATCTAAAGACTTTTTAATATCATCTATACCTTTAGATATTTTTAAAATTTCCTGATACTGCCAATTATCGTGTTTTTCAAGCGTTTTAATACGATTTTCAACAGTTTCTTTATCTTCTTCGTTTCCTGTTTTAATGCGAAATTTTTTTTTGAAATAACTGAATATTTCAATAATTTCCTTAGCTGCAAATAAGATGGCAAAGAACCCAAGAATGACTAATAAATAATCAATTTGTGCAAGTTTTTCTATAGATCCCACTCATATATACCATCCTTTCTTACTTCTTCAAAAAATTCTTAAATGCTTCATATAAACCTGTAGAAGCAAGACCAGAGACAAGACCGCCAAGTAATATTTCAGGTGTAAAAGCCATATTCATCCATACGTTTAAAATCACTCCTAATACACCCATAATTGCAGGAATGTATTTATTAACTACATCTGTTGTTACGATGTTTTTTAACACATAACCAATACATAAACAAATTCCTACTATTATAGGCACTGCATAATTAGTTAAAAATGATAAATCTGTCATAATTTTAATCCTCCTTATATATTAGGTCTATTTCTCATCCATTCTTCATAGCATTTCTTAGTTTCTCCTTTATGAAAGAAACAACATAAATGTCCATGATTTTTTTCACTTTCTTCTATCCATTTTGGCTGAACACGCCATTTAGATGTATAGAATATTATTTGAGGTAGTTGCGTAATAGGAACAATATTTTCTTTTCCATAACATTCATATACTTCATCTAACGAATTAAATATTTTGTTAATTTTAATCACCACCTAAATCGTAAAAAATAGGGATAGCACAAAAACAAATATCGTAGTCATGCTATCCCTATAGGTATAATGATTAAAATTAACTACAATATTTATTCTGATTTTTCTAATGGCTTTTCTTTTACTGTTTTCTGAACATTTCTCGTGGAAATTTTAGAATTGTTATATTCCTGTTCAGATACAGCAGAATATTTACCATTTTCATATTTTATGTACACAACTTTTGTTCCTTCGGGAACATCTAAGGTTATCTGAATTTCTTTACCTTTAAATTCAAAAACAACAATATTGAGGAACTTGTTGTGATATGTAATTTTACATTTCTGTATCATTGCTTAATTCCTCCAAAAAATAGAAGAGTGCTTAAAACACTCTTCTTAATGAATATATTATTCCTCAATAAGAGTAAGATCTAACATATTATCATCTTCATCTGCCATAAGATCGCATGTTATTGTTATACTTCCTGGATCACCATTATTAGAATATGAAAGACTCATATTAGACTGTGGAGCAACCTTATAAGCAGTAAACTTATATGGGAGAACGTTATCATCCTCTGTCTTCATAATAGTATCTCCATAAACAATAAAATTCTTAGGAAAACTTGTAGACTTGATATTGATTCTTTCAACACCAGTAGATACTTCCTTAAGATAATATGCGATTACCTTATCTCCATCTGTAAGGGCAGAAGTAAGAGTAATAGCTGTTGAATCACCAGTAATTGCTAAAGATGTTCCACAATCATCATCTGCTTTATATACAACAACACTTCCTGCAACAGGTGCTTCTGATAATGTTACTGTAGCCCCTGAACCAGTAACAGCAAGTTCCTCTCTAACCATAAATTTAGCTGTCTTAGAAACTTCACCACCTGTAATTAACTGCCATAATTTAACAGTCTGAATTTGAGTTTCAATAGTAAGAGTACCACCTTTTTCACCACTAAAGCTAACCTTCTTAGGGTGTCCTTTACCGCCATATGCATATACATTTTCACCTGTAAGTTCAGTAGTAGTTACATTGGCGAAATCAAGGTTTAAGAAAGGCTTCTTTGTAGCATAGTCAACAAAAATAAGGTCGGCAACTTCTCTGTTAGCCATATTTGTATTACTATTTGCCATTTTATAATCCTCCTAATTTAATATTTTTATAAATAAAAAAGACTCTGCATCTCGCAAAGCCTTAATTGTCAATTCTTTTATACCATTCCGTATAATTAAATTGTTTCTTTTCATCTCCCCAAACTGAAACTGTAAATTTACTCATATCATATATGTTATTTCCAGCCATTCTCGTAAAAGCATCCCATAATTGATATACTGTTATATTCCAAATATTTGTCATATTCAATGAAGTGTGTTTATTTGCTATAACTGATACTAAATTATCTAATTGTAATGCTTTATCTGCCTTATTTTTCTTCTTATTTGCCTCTCTACCTTTTTTGAGTTTTTCTAATATCTCTAATGCTTTTTTGCTTTTAACTTTTGATTCATCAATTTCTTCTTCATCATTATTAATTGCATTGAGTTGCAATATAATACTGACTAACTCCTTCCATATTTTTGTATGTATAAATGATTTTGGAATAATATTGCCCTTATCATCTTTACTGTCATAAACAATAAAAGCAGAGATTTCTTTATTCCAAATGACATTCTCTATAATAAAAAAATCCAATACCTTAGTAAGATTACCAATTATTGTTTCATCAACTTTACATATGTCTATTAAGGTAACAGTATTTTTATCTGTTTCACTTAACGATTCGTACCATGCACGAAGTTTTGGATTAATTTCATCAATATACATTTGTGGGGTAAGAGATAAGATTCTTATATAAAAAAGATAAGTCTCGTATGTAATATTCCACACCTCTGATAAAGTAGGGGATTTTATACTACATATAGACGTCTTAAAAGGAAAGGGTGATATGAGATCAGAATAACTTAATTTCATTAGTTATCCTTAATTTTAAAATCGGATATTGTGTAAATCATCTGTTTGCCGTATGTTTTTGAGTTTGGGAAAAAATGTTCAACAGATGATAAGTGAAGCTTGCCAATACCAAATTTATCTGAATACCTTAAAGATCTTTCAATCATATCACATAATATATCAACTCTAGTACCACGATATCCTTTTTTAGAATATTTCATGATACCTTTATGACAAAATGCCCATATAGTTATCTTCATATCTTTGATTGTTCCTGTTGGTATTCTTGGAGTTTCAACTTCACAACAAACATAACTTAATGTTTCGGTTTGAGTTTCGTCTATATATAAGTAAGGAAAAATTTGCTTATACACAGTATCATCAATCTCATCTTGTGTATATTTCTTATCATATCCTTTACCCAATAAGACTTCCATTATTTCGCTATTGTCGAGAAAGGTTTGAATAAGAACAGATTTGCACAATCCAGTATCTTTTATAACAGTTTCTGCCATTAGTATCCCTCCTCAACAGTAATAGTTTTTTTAGCCATTATTTTATCTTCAAGATTTAAGATTTGTACAATAAATGATTCCTCTAAATAAGAATCATCATCAATAAATAAATGAATTGTAATTCCATCGACTGATTTCTTTATGTCAAAATCCGATATAACATTCCATTCAAAATCAGCATATTCTATCTGATTACCTTCTGAATCTTTAAATTCTACACTCCATACTCTTTCTTTCCCCAACTTTAAAGTGTCGCTACCTAATATAGAAGCAATAACATCTTTCTCTTGAGGTTCAGATGGAATATTAGGATTAGAAGCAGAAGAGTTGTAATTGCAAATCCTCAATTCTTGATTATCATATTTTTCATTGAATTCATCTTTATCAGCTATAAAATTCAGAATACTTCCGTGATATTCATCACCATAATCATACAAGACATCATCATCACGAGTAAGTTTAAATACTTTTATAGGCTTATCTTTATGTCTGTCGATAAAAACACGCTTGGTTTCCAACTCAATAGTTTCTTCGTCATAAGGAATTTTGATAGCATAATTGTTTGATGTAAGAAAAATAGTATTATTTCCATTCTCACCAACATCGTACTTTGATGCAGATGTTATATTGCACCAACGCTCAACAATGTCACCATTTTTATTCTGCCATCTAAGATTATATTGACAAAGACACATTGTAGCTTTTTCATATATTCCTTGCGTACCAGGAAGACCATCTATAAGCCAATATCTATTTTCAAAGAATACATACATACCTGCTTTAACAGTTCCAATACTGAATAAGCCAATGCGTTCCATTGACTTCAACATCGTATCAGCGGAGTTTCCCTGAATAATACAACGAATTTCTTGCGATTCAGATAAATCATGATTATATAATATTATGTCAGCAGCAATATCAGTTTCTAATGCTTCTGAAAATGCATCATCTTTGTAATTTTGAAAACCTTCATTTTCATATCCACCAATACTATTAGGTTTGGTGGAAGAAGAGAGTAAATACCATTCTTTTGCCATGATAATCCCCCCTAAATAAAAGCTGTTGGTTTTTGATTTTCAACAAGATCTCTAGTATTTTCTTGCATCAAATTATATTCATCTTCTGTGTACTTCTTGGAATTATCAGAAGCACCAACTGATAAATCTTTTCCAACAATACTGATTCGTTTATTAACTTTAGAAAGCTGTCTCTCTTGATAATATTCTTTCATAAAAGCGGCAAGAGTTGACATCGTAATATCATCAATTTTTCTATCAAAAGATAATATCTCTGAGTCAAATACTAACTCATCCAATTCAAGAGAATATCGACTAACCGCTTTTCTAAGCCATATAATTTCTAATTCTAATGGAATTACTTGTTTATCAACAAAAGATGATTCAAAGAAATCTATAACTTCATTAGCAGTTGTACATCTTTTCATATACCACCTCTTATGGTTCAATGCCTGTATATTTAACACAGAAATCTATCTTACGATAATCATTAAAGTTAAGTTCCTTGATGCACTCAATCAAATAAGCTTTTTCTGCACGAGTCACAACTCTATTTTCAATTTCGGCTTCAAAGTCTTTCTGTGATTTAATTGTAAAAATATCCTTTACAATATCTTTAGTTAAGAAAGCCTGAGTCTTATGTTCATCAGGTATATCAAAACTTAATTCTGAACGTGTAAAAGCATCATCTATGTACCAAGTTGCATGTGAACCTACAGAGTCAGTACCATTAAGTAGTCTGTTACCATTCTGTGCCTGAGCAATTACTTCTTCACGAGAGAGTAGTACTGTTCCCTTTGGTGGAACACTAATATCTCCACTTGTAGTTACTCTTGGAGCACCAGTTATCCAAGGTGCAATACTTCTCACATTTATCTTCTTGTCAAGACGAGTATCTTCCTCTATCGGCTTTTCAACAACTCTTTCAACAATCTTTTCAACTGTTTTTACATTTATATCTTCAGCCTTAATTGAATCATCGTCTTTTACTTCAATATTCTCTGTGTTATTTTCTGTTTTTTTCTTATATGTTGGCATTTGCCAATCCTCCTTATCGACTATATTATATTTTTTTCAACTAATACTTATGTTTAACTTCATTATATAAAGCAATAATTTTATCTAATTTTTTAGATTTTGGGAAAACATAATATTTCACATTTGTAATTGGATGTATGCCTATACTTATATATGAAATATCAAAAGCTCTAATAAAATGAGACAATTTCTTTGAATAACAATAAAAATTATTGTTCATAATTTTCTCCATATAACTAAAATGCAGAGGTGACATTAAGCCACCCCTACATGTTTAAAATATCTTATTTTAATGAATCAAGACTCTGATCATGAAGGAGTCCTATTTCATACTCACGTCCACTTGCTACAAGTGCACCAACAGATAAGTCAAAGCGTGATATAATCTGACCTGTAGTTACATCTGTACCTGTGAATGATGTAAGACCACCACGAGTAATTGTATAAATAGGTGACTGACCGCCAGCAGGAATTACATAACCAAGACCAGCAGGAAGCATAGTATCAAAGTTATCACCAGCCTTATTCATAGTTGTAAGGTCATAAGGATTTGGAAGCTCTGCAAGAACTGCACCATTATACATACCCATAAGACCTGTACTATGTATCTCGTCCATTACCTTCTGAGAAATACCTGTAACAGCAGGAGTTGTACCCTGGAATCCAGCGAATCCATTAAACTTAGAAATAAGTGCATAATCACCAGTAATTGTTGGCTTGCCAAAACGTCTAACATTAGCAATTACCTTATCAGCATTTGTCTTTGTAAGACTTGCATCATCAGCAAGGTACTTAACACCTTTTGCATTCTTGATTGCATTATAAATTGTTTCAACAACATACTTAGCAGCCTTGTTTCTAATCTGAACTCTTACCTGATCCTGAAGTTCATTTTCATCTGTCATATCGCCAACAGCAGCCTTTCTGTAATCTACAGCATAACCACCAGAAATATTAACAGTAGCGATAGGAACTCTCTTCTTTCTGATAACTGGGAATGTTACATCCTGTCCAGCAGCCTGAATCTTTGAATCAAGGTTAGCAAACTCTGGTACTTCAACTTCACAAGAATCATTGAAACCGAGAGCCTTATAGTTACCATAAATAGAAAGTAACTTAATCTCTTTCATGAGAACTGGTTCCATTGCAAAACGTCTGATTTCGTTAAGCTCAGACATTGCATTAACATCACCATTAGAAGCTTTTGAGTTAAGTTCCATAATATATTTAGCGGCAGCATCTGCCTTTTTTCCATAAGGTGATAAATCCTTACCCTGTGCCATAGCAGAGAAAATCTCTACAACAGGAGAGTTAGCCTTTACCTTGCCACTAACAAAGTTAGCGTCTTTTCTTTCATTATTTAATTCAAATGTATAAGACATAATTTATAATCCTCCTTAAAATATCTTTTAATTATTAAGCTGTTGCACCATTAACTAAAACAACAACACCCTGCTTATTACCGATTACACTCTTGACCTCAAGATTGAGTTCTGTAGATACCGAAGCATTCACCTCAAGAGAACCATCTGCTGTTGCTGTAAGCTTGTTACCAACAGCTACTTCATCAGGAAGTGGGTAATCATAAACTTCAAGTTCCTCACCTGCAAGCTTTGCAAGGTCAAGAACACGAACATGCTCACCTTTTGCAATAGGATATTTAGGAAGACCTGCATTATCTCCATCCTCTGCCTGCATAATTACCTTTGTACCATCTTCGGCAACTGCAAATGTACCAGAAGTAACAGCACCGAAAGCACCATTAAATGTATCAGCACCAACTACAGCATCTTCAAATGCGTACTTGTGCTCAATCTGATCAAAATTTCTGAATTTAATCATAGTTTTTAATTCCTCCTTAAAATAAAAATAACCCAGACAATAAATTGCCTGAGATTAATGATTGATTATTAACAATGTAAAAATTAATTAGAAAATATTTGTATCTTCCTCATCTTCATGAGATTCTGAACAAACCTCTGAGAATATGTCTTCAACGACATCTTCTTTTACTGAATTCTGTTCTGCAATCTTAGCATCGGCTTCAGCTTTCTTCTGAGCTTCCACAATATTCATACAAATCTTTGACTTAATAGAGTTGATTTCAGAAGTGACATTCTCTAAATCTTCTTTCTTTGTAGCTGTATTGATTTCAGATGTAAGTTTGTCAATATCTTCCTTTGCTACAGCCTTTTCATCTTCACTAAAATCACTAAGAGTAGTGTCTAATTCTCCAAGCTTCTCAGCTACCTTTGCTTTCGCAAGCTCCTGTTCAAGAATTTCTCTTTCAGCCCAATATGTTTCATGGTTTTTCTTTAACTGATCAAGAGTAGCCTGAATCTGTTCAACAGAAGCATTAAGTTCTGAAATCTTTGCATCTTTTTCAGCAAGTTCAGAATCTTTTGCTTCGATAGTACTATTTAATTCTGCAATCTGTGTCTCATAAGCCTGTGACTTATCATTTAACTCAGAAATAGTAGAATGAATAGTTGACTTAATTTCATCCATATTAAATTCCATTGTTTCTTTGTCCTCCTTATTTTGTTTCTTTTCTGATATCTCAAGCAAAATTGCACTATCGTCAGCGGGCGTAATACTGAGAAATGCATCCCCCGTATAACAGTAAATTTGAGGGGTTCGATATGTATCACTAGGATTTTCTTCTTCATAAACAATTTTATTATCATTTTCTTTTATTCCCATTATTTCAATAGAAGTATCAACATTTCCTAATGCGTAATTTTTCCTTAACCATGAAACGAATTTTGGATAGCGTTGAGAATATAAAAAGCCGTTTGCACAAACAGCTTCTATATCATTACCATTTTTATCCTTAATTGTTTCAATGGTTGCATTTTCACATACACCTACAACCTCAGAATTTTCAAACACTGGTTCTTTAATACCATCGCTTATAACTTCTTCGCCTGTTAATCCGTGTCCAAATGGAGTCTCTTTTTCTTCATCTAATTCGGCACAAAATGGCATTCCTTTGGCAGAATCAAGTGCATTTAACACATATTCCTTTTTCCAATGTAAACCATTTGCGTTTGTTTCTTGTGTATCATCATGAATTTTATGAAGCGCAACCTTAATTGGAACACGCCCATTTTTACTTGATTTATTAGAAATTTCGAGGATATTTCCTAACATATATTTATCCTCCTTATTGAGTTGTATATAATAAAAAAACCCACCGTTAAGCAGACTTCTCATTATTACTGTTGTTTGATTATTATTTATTGTCACTTGGACTAGGTAAATTATTACCATCATTATTCTGTGATTTCACAGTATTTTCAGTTGGATTATCAGTTTTTGGTCTTCCTCCAACTTGGTCATCTTTAGAAATTGTATTGCTAGTAAGATGAGGTACATATTTATCGAATATCTTATTGTCATATTCTTCATCAAGGATATTGAAATAAATATCTGGATTTATACCTGTACTTGCTATTAACATAGTCATAGAACCACTTGCTTGCAGGTATAAGTTTTTCATCATATCGAAGAATTGCTGTCTATTAACTAAAGAAGTTGGAAGATAATATACTTCAACTCGATTACGCCTATCTTTAATTATATTTTCGTTAATAACATAATTAAGTTCAGTCTGCAATTCTTGAATCCATGTGTATATCTGTGCATTGACCATTTCCAAGTTATGTTGTCCACCTGCAAATGTACCCGTAGAAGATGCACCTAGTAATTGAGCTGCAAAACCTAAATCCAAAGCAATTTTATCTGTTAAATCACCTTCGTTTTTACTATCAAAAATATCAGTTGTACCAACATCAAGAGTATCTATCTTTGTACCTGCTGATACAGTAAAGAAAGAAGTACCACCACGATTATTTTTTGTCATCACAGCTTGCTTAACTTTATTATGTTGATCTTCCTGTTGATTTTTTGTTAATGCACAACTTCCTTTATCTTTACCTTCTGGAAGAGTTTGGACTACTATACGATTGTTCAATTCTTTCAAAACATTACGCTTTGTATCAACAAATTCATTCTGATAAAGAATATCTGCAATAGCAGCAATAGCAAGTGGTCTACCCCAAGGTTCACTAATTTTGCACTTAATCTTATGTGCAATAGTACGTTTATTATCTAATATGAGCCAATTATTACCTGTAAAATTTCCCTTTTCCCATTGTAAGTATCCATTACGAATTTCAGAAGGGTATTTTTTCAGCTTACGATTTTTCTCTTCTTGAGTTATGCACTTTTCATCAAAATATCGCATATTAAAAGCAATAACATTTCTGTTGTTTTTTCTACCTACAATTTTTGTGTACTCATATGGGAGTGAGATAATAGAAGCATTCATACCCATATCACATAATTCAACGATATTTTCAACATCATAATCAGACAGTGCTTTTGTATTATCATTTGGCTTCTTAGTGACTTCAAAATAATAAAAACAGTTACCTTCGTTCATATCAGTGAATAAAGCATCCCTAATAAATTGTTTATCATTAATATTTTCAAGAGTAGACAACATTAAGTCTTTATTCTTGTTTAGTTTGGTTTTACCGAATAATCGTTTTTTACCATAAACAACTCTATCCAAGCATGGAAGAGATACCATATAATCAATTGAGTTTGTTACAACACCTTCGCTATTATAGACAAACATTGCAAGTCGCCTTGTTAGGTCATGATTTGCAATTGGATCTTTAACAATAGAGCGAATTTCTTCTGGTGTGAATTCATCATATAGGTTACAACCAAAAATATCTGTAGAAGCTATTGAACCAAAATAACTATTGTATTCGTAAGTATGAGATGGGGTGGTAGTCTGATTAGACTGAGATGTTTGAGTTGAAATTGTTTCTGATATATTTATAGAATTTATTTTTTCATCTATTTGCGATTTTGGAGGACGACCTCGTTTACGCTTTATTTGTTCTTCTGGCAATGAGTGCCTCCTTTCTAAAGTGTTTTAATTTTTATTAATTGATAAGAGTGCAATAATCGTAATCGCTTGAACTTGCACCAATCAAGTCATTTTCAAGTAAATCAAAGAAATATGAACCATATGAACAAGATGTATACCTATCTTTACGATTCTTACCTTGTTCATGAATTTTAATTATACCTGTCTGTGGCATTTTTTCATAATTTAATTCTGCACATTCACTTATCATTGCTTGGGTTTCAAGAAATGGATTTTCATATTCCATTTGTCTATCCAAATCAACCTCATTGATATAATCCGTATTTTCAGCAAGTATTTCTTCTTTTGCAGTATTGTAATTAACAAGAAAATCAATTTTATTTTCATTAAGATTTTTTCTAAATCCAATAGCAATATCACTATTAAGTTGCTGTGTTGCATTAATAGCAAATATACAAGCTTTTGCATTTGGATCTTGACATACCTTTGCGTACTCATCGTTATTCATGCAGCGTAGTGGAGAATATTCCAATCCTCTGTCTTCATCATATAAAACTTTTTGTAATGAATAAAGAATCTGAAGACCACCATTTCTTACATCCAATACTATATAGTCAGCATTAAAATCATCATATAATTGACGAATCCTTATTGCTTGTAATGTTGTATCACCTATTTGATTTGATTCAATATATGGATACTGTCTTCTATATCCCTGTTTGACTTCAACTGTGTTATTTTCTGATTCATAAGTCATAGATTCTGGAATACCACGAATACAACTGTAAACAGAGTTATCATTTTGATCGCCAGCAACAAATGCTATATCACAAGAAATTACTCTTATTTCATTATCTTGTTTTGAAATAGCATATTTGTTTCGTTTATTCATTTTTATATCTAATATATTACGTGGATAAAATACATGTTTTAAAACCTGACGATTCATTAACATAGAATAAGTAAAATATGATGATAGAGAACCTTTGACTCGAAGATTTAAGAATTCTATTTTCCAAGTAATAGGATCTTGCTTCTGTTTTTCCTTTAGCATCTGTTTCATGGTTTTTAAGTGATGCTTCAACGTAATACTTTCATCAAAAGTAAGCAAAACCGAACCATTATGTTTTTGCATCCCATTATATGCTTGGTCTACGATATTCCACATCCAGTGCCCATCATCAACCCATGATGAACTTATGTAAACATCCACTGGATCTTCTTGTAAATCTTTATTTTCTCCATAAAAAGGGTTTAACATATACGGTTGATTACGCACTGTCTGGAAAGGAGAAATAACGGAATCTTCAATTTTCTTATTAATTTGACGAAACTCTTCTCTGACAATTCCTGTACTTCTAAGTCCACGGGCATTTTCATTTGCTACAAATACTGTAATCTTAGAACCATTTTTGAATTTCACAAAAATATTATTATCACTTGTGCTCCAATCTGCAATTTCAGCACGTAGCGGTTTACTCCATTCACACAACTCATCTATAATCTTATCCGAAACAATGAGTTTTGCTTGTTTCTTTGTGGCTGATCCTATACGGAACTTTGTACCAGGGTAAAGGATACACCTACAACAAGCATATAAAGCTATAATGAAAGATTTTGCATCATTTCGACTTGCTATGATACAAATAAAGTTTGATATACCCATAAGATATATCGCTAATTGCTGATATAAATAAAGGGATAGCTTAAGATAATCTTGAACAAATCTATGCATATTTCTACGCCAGAACGTACACCATGCAATCATATGTAGTACATTATTCGGATTGCTAAGATAGTGAGTAGATGGGAATTTTTTATATAATTCCATTTGGTTTTTATCAGCGGGATATTGATTACTCATCGTCATCACCACCATTTTCAGGAACATAGAATTCTTTGTCTCTTATTTCACTTCCTGTCATTATATTTTCCATAGGTCTGCAAACGTGTCGTTCAAAATAATTTCCTATCTCATCATAATCTTCATATAATTTTTTATCCTTATAAAATTCTTCTGGTGTAAACTGTGAAATAGTAGCAAGTGTAACTCCAATAGTCTCATTATTACTATTGTCTTTTTCCTCAATAGTTTTTAATCCAGCTTGTTTAAATGTTTTACTATATTGTTCAACAAGTGTGGCATACTCTTTAGAATCGCCATTCTGTAATGCATGTATTTTTAACATATTGATGTTGCATAAATCTCGAATAAATATTTCCTGATTAGAATCGGCATTTGGATTATTTTTCTTGAGCATTCTCCAATGTTCATCAAGATTTTTATAATCCATTTCAGTAAATCCAACTCCCCATCTATCAACAGCAGAAGCAGAAATAGTAGATTCTTCTGATTTCGCCTGCTCTCTCGAAGTAATGATCTCGTTCTGTTTTTGTGTATAATAATTTTTTAATGAATCAATATAAGTTTTTCTCCCATCACAATTCAGATTTTTCTTTGCTGCATAATGAGAAATACGAGAACGAGAACGATGACCACTATAAGTTTCCATAGAAGCAGTAAGTGCTGCAATATCATAATTCCAACCTGCCCTCTGACAAAAATCTTTCATTGCGTGTTCTTCATTATTTGAATATAATGCAGTCATTTGTTCAACATAACGATCAGTACACTCCTTACACCAAGGTAAATAACCGCCATTAGCCTGAAACAATACATCATTACTCTTTTGAAAATAAGACTCTTGTTTTGAATAGCCACGACCACAACAAGAACACTTAAAATTATGTTTCTTTTCATCAAATGCAATAGGAGATCTTGGTATTTTTATATTAACATTCGTATCAATAATTGGAGTAGCATTCATGCTTTCAATTATCTTTTCATTTTTTGTTTCTTTTGGCACGAAGCCACACCTCCTTTTATTCCAACATAAATAGGAGAGTAGCAGTAACCACTCTCCTTAAAAATGAGCATAAAAATAACAGCTATAATTAAGCTGTTTTCATCAATTCATTGTTTCTAAATTTTACTTGATGCATTTTAGTTAGCATATTCTTTCGTTCGGTAAATCCCATATTCATCAAAAGTAATACCTGATTCTGTTCTTCCAAGAACAATAACTCTTCATTATGTTCTTTCTTCAAATAATCACGAATTAACTCATTGATTGCAACACCATATTCAGACTTTAATTGCTGAGAAGTTTTACCAGAAACAATAACATTTAACATGTCTGCTTCAACTGCATATTCTGAACGACTTGCATGATGTCCCCATATGCGATAGCACCAAGCGTCAATCTCTTTTGACATTTTCTTATATTCAACTTTCTCAGGATCACGTATTGCAAGCCAATTTTTATTATCAGATACAATCTGTTCCATAAGTATAAAATATCGTCTGCATAACGAACCTGACTCCGTGTTTTCCATCATTGAAACGTTCTTTGCACAATCTATTGTCAGAAGATATTCTTTGGTTGTAATGTTAGTATTTTCGGCTTCGACAGTTTTGACGAAGCTAGTAAAATCAATGGATTCGGTAAATAATTTATGCTTATTGCCATCAGATGTCTTAACTACCTTATTAATAATTTTTCGATTAATCCAATGCGAAAAATCTCCTTGTGGCTTATCTAATTGTTCCCACAATAAACGAGCATCAATAGAAAACTGTTCAACATTATTGTTCTCAATTAATACAGGTAATTTCTTTTGATATTTCATTACCAATTCAATTTCTTCTTCGTTACGACCAATACGTTCCAATTCTTTTCTGCTAAATTTAGTAACCATTTAATTCTCCTTATATGTTTGTAAAGCGTCTCACCTTTACTTCTTCCTCTCTGTCGTACACGCATCTCACCGTGTAGCTCATTCGCTGTCATATAAGGTAGAGGACTATTCTCACTTTCCTCAAATTTTCTCTGTCGCTCATTTTTTCAAACAATACAAAAAAGAAGTCACTTCATACGAAATGACTTCTCATAATTTTCAATATTAAATTTCCAATGAAAGTGCAAATTCTTGACACTTATAACACGCCCTGTAGGAGTCGAACCCACATCTCTCAGATTTGGAGTCTGATATTCTAACCAATTAAACTAAAGGCGTATATAATAAAAGAGCCATCTCCAAAGGAAATGACTCTTTCTTTAAAATATTTACCAATCAGTCGCCAAACTGATTATAACTGTATAGGGCGGTAGGGTAGTGATGAACTACCAGGGATAGAACCGTATGTGCACCACAGCAAAATCCTTCGACATCAGGCTTACCGCATAATACTCGGTATGGGATTCGAACCCATGTTATCCGATAGAAAGTCGGAGGTCTTTGACCACTTGACTAACCGAGCATATTTAGGGTGGAAGAGTACCACCCATTATTTTTTACAGAGTATATTCTGTAGTTCCTTCAAAAGTATTATTCAATGCACGAATTTCAGCCAACTTCTCAGTAACAGCCTCCTTAACTTTCGTAGCAAATAATACACACTGAGCCTGTGCATACAGTTCCTTCTTATCGAGAACAGTATTTAATACTGTATCAGGATATTTTGTTACATCTCTTTCAAAATGAAATGCTAAATCTTCATTGATAAGTTTTCTCTCATTTGTTACATCCGTAATCTCCAATTCAACAATAGTAGAATCGTCTTTTGGATCTGTTGTTACTTCTGGAACACCATTATTAAGTTTGATATTTCCTTTGAACTGAATTTTACTATACTCGATATACTTATTGTAATTTGCAAGTAATTCTTTTTCCTGCTCACTTGTCAAATCAGCAGTGCCAAGACTTGTAACCATAATGTCTACACTTGCAATATCATTTTCTACATTAAATTTCTGATCTAATTTCATGAATTTGTACCCTCGCTTTCGTTTGTAATTATTTGGTTGTATGCGTCTTTGAAACTGATTACTAAATCTCTTAAAGTATCTTTATCAATAGTACAGTCCAAATTGCTCATATCAATATTTGGATTTGATACCGTAAATTCCAATGTGTTTCCATTTGGTGCAAATAAAACTTCCACAGATTCATTAAGTAGAAGAGTAATAGAATCAATTTTATTTCCATTATTCGATGTTACTCGTTTTACTTGACCGACTTTTAATCTATCATTTTCAATAGATAATCTACTTGCCATTATACATACTCCTTTCTTTTATTTTTTCATTTTCCTTTTAATCATTGAATTGCGGAAGCAGGACTCGAACCTGCATACTCTTGGTTATGAGCCAAGTGAGCTTCCATTGCTCGTCATTCCGCTATGATAATTAGCATAAAGCACTAACTAGCTGATATTGGACTGTACACATCCAGTTTATAAATTAGACACACTAGGTATCCATGCTTTTCAAAATCACTTTAATCAGATTTACTTGCTAACCAACGCACGAGAAGGAGATTACTACCTGTGTCACCCAAAATATATTGCGCTTATATAGTGACACTCCATATTTATCTGTCTTTCCAGATGTCAGACCGCCCAGTAGTCATTCGCTATTGTCTATCTCAAAAATTCAGAAAAGAAACTAGCGATAATTTCATTTCATATAAAAGCCTAATAGACATTGGTTTTTAATATTTAGACCACAAGCTCGAAAGACACTGTAGTACAAACTTGAATTTAATGGTTCTCATTAACGCAGAGAAGCACGATCACTTCTATGGTTGATATTGACCGTTTTAGGACTTACAATGCTATATGAATAGTAAATGCCAAAATATGTTAATCGTCTACTAAGGCAAGACCTCTCCATAACACCGCCAATAAGCAGTAGCAGTGGGAAGTTTTAGACCATTCCAAAGGTCAATAATTTCGCAAACCGACCTTTATATTTATGTCACATATCGGTCAGTGACAGCCACTTGCAAAAATCTATCAACGGATTGACAGATCACCCTCACTTCTTTTGGATGTGTGCAGCTTGTTATATTTTATTTATTCTCTACATTGTTGTCACTTCTTGGCTCAAATATCACGTTACCATGCTTTCTTGTTGAGATTTAATTGTTGATGTTAGACGAAGGCTTCATTGGGATTGCTTAAATACCTTCTTTTTCAGCTTCTTTCTGTAATTCTTGTTGCTTAAACTTTAGAATTTTTAATTTTTCCCTTAAATCAGCCTTAGAAGCAGGGCGTACATAGCTCTGTGAAGTTACTGAAGTTGATTTGTGGTTCGCCCATTGTGAGGCAAGATTTAAATCACCAGTATCTTCATATATTTTATTGATCGCTGTCTTCCTCATGCAATGACAATGAAAGTCCTCCAAGCCAATAACTTTACCAATTTTTCTCATTCGGTCATGAATCATGCCTTGTGTCCAAGGAATCCATTTGTCCTTATATTTATGAATAAATAGAGCATCGCATTCAAGATGATCATAATCATTTGTTCTCATGGCTAACCATGTTTCAAGCATATCCTTACATGTACTGTCAAACGAAACTTCCACACGATATCCTTCCTTCTCACGTATTGACTCAAATACCATATTATCTAAGTCAAGAGAGGATACAGTAAGTTTCTCTAATGCACCAATTCTATTAGCGGAGAAGAGTGCGATTTCAAATAATAACTGATCTTGTATTGTCCATTTATTATTCTCTGTCCTATACAAATCTGCTCTAATAGCTGCAATCTGTTCATCATTTAAGAAATAATGATTAAGAATCTGTTCCTCGTTAGCTTTCTTCATTCTGTCAAGTTTACCATCAAAAGGATGATATTTAACAAATCCACGCTTCATAGACCAAATATAGAATGAACTTACGGCAGAAATCTTCATATTGATTATCTTCTTATGATTCATCAATGTTTCCTGACAGAAAAGCATATATGCTTCCATAATATCAACTGCATTTTCCATAAATTCATCAGAATATAAATCTAATTCACCATAATTTTCTCCTAACCACATGAGAAAATGTCGGAACAATCCTCTATATCTCTTGTATGTTGTATCTTTTACATCTCGATTTTTGATGATATTAGACTGTAAATATTTTTCATATTTCTTCCAGTTCTCTTCATAAATAAATTTCTCTTTATCAGGAGTGAAATATTTCACCCTTGTTATTTTCTCTTTTGACAATATTTCAGCCTCCTTTTTTAGTTAATTATTTTATTAGTGGGCAGGGTGTGATTTGAACACACAATGTTTACCATGTAGGTCACGGTTTTACAGACCGCTTGCTTCAGCCATTTGCATACCTACCCATACAAAAAGAGTGTGCAGTATACACTACACACTCCAAATAATCTAAAATCCAAAAGCCTTTAACATCTTCTGAATATCTTCATGACTCAATTCATCACTAGAATAATAAGAATAACTCACATAAGAGTCACCATCTGATCTACTGGCAGTAAATCCGTGAGTATTTACATCTTCATCTTCGGAAGTATGTAAATAAGTTTCATTAGGACAATTACAGTCCTCACAATCACCATCGCAATCGCAATCATTATATTTATTGCCAATTTCCACTTCATAAACTTCATCAGCTTCAATCTTTGGAATAATCTTAGAATTGCAATCGTCAAAAATATATACAACATCAGCTTCAACAAAGATGTACTTATCATCTCTCTTAACAGGTTCACACCAAATATCGTCATCTAATAAGCTGATAACGAAAGAGTCGTCATAACCATCCCATTCAGGATTACCAAACTTATCAATAAATGCAATACCATATCCGATTCCAACGAGTTCACGAATAATCTCTTTTACATCTTCATATTTAGCAACAACGTCTATTGAGTTGTATTTGTCATCAGATTTTATTCTGTCGTATGTATCTGAAACAGCACAAGCAAAATCTTCATAGTTTTCAAAATGTAATGTTTTTATAATAATCACAACCTTTCAAATTAAGCGTTCTTTACGGCATCCTTTAATGCCTTGCCTGGCTTAAACTTAGGAGCCTTTGAAGCTTCTATATGGAGTGACTCACCTGTAAGTGGGTTTCTACCTTCTCTGGCAGCTCTTTCAACTACTTCAAATGTACCAAAACCAACTAACTGAACCTTGCCACCTGCTATAAGTTCATCAGTTATTGATTTTATTACACCATCAACAATAGTAGTTAAATCCTTCTTTGATACATTTATATCAATATTTTCCTGTGTCTTTGTAACTAATTCTGTCTTATTCATAAATAAAAAAATCTCCTTTTAATCATTATTAATATTTCTAACACTTTTCAATAATAGTGTCGATTTAATCTAAAAGAGGGTAGCAACCAATATGGTCTACTCCCTCAAAAAATCTTATTCAACCCAAAGCTGAACCTTATCAATATATCTACCAAAACAACCAGCATATCCGTCCTGTCCATTTACAGTTTGATCATCTATCTGAACAGGGTAATATTCGTCCATACCCTGTGGCGATACCTGTATATATAGACACTTGTATTCATAACCATCAGGTGTATAGAATACTGCTTTTAATGCGTCAATAGGTGTTCTACCGTTACCTGCGTAACCATTTTCGTCATCATTGATGTCATAACCATCAACTTCTGGAAGCCAATCGCCATTAAGTAAGTGAACTTGATATCTCACATAACCTTCACTAACGCCAATGGCAATACCTGTAATTGCCTGATCATCATTGGCACCAGCCCAATCATCTCTATCATGAACTTCATCCCACCAACGATTTGTCTTAGCCCTATAGTAAACATCAACATGACCTAAATCATTAGTTCTACCACCTGTAGTTTCATTATTATCCGAACAATCTTCACTTGAATCTTCTGATACTACTTCGCCTGTTAAAGCTTCGACTATAGCATTGGCACAAGCTTCAGCATTCCATCTGTTTGCATCATCTCTGTCATCCACGAAGCAACATTCAATTAAGATAGCAGGAGCTTTTGTGTTTCTAAGAACATAAAGTCCTGGATTGGTTTTAAATCCTCTGTTTCTTATATCAAGCTTCTTGGATATTGCCTGACATATCTTTGAACCTATTTCCTCTGTTTCGTCATCATATCCATACACTTCTGTACCGCCAGTAGAATCATCACCTTCGTAATCATCTCTACCAGAGTTAAGGTGTATAGATATATCTAAATCAACATTATGTGAATTACACTTGCCAACAATTGTTGCTAAACAACCATTCTGCGATGTATTTTCATCACAAGTGCAATCGTAAACAGTATGTCCAAGGTTTTCTAATTTGGCAATTACAGCATTCTTAACAATTCTATCTTCAACAGACTCCTGTAAAATACCAACCGCACCATAAGCACCCTCATCCTGCGGACAGTGACCTGCATGTACATTATATGTAGACATTATATATTCCTCCTATATAAAATAAATAAAAATAAAAGAGGGTAGTACAAACTATCCTCGTAAGAACAAAATATAATTAACTAAGCTGAATGTCCTTTATCATTTCAACTTCGTTATCTTTTAAAATTGCTATTGTTTGAGATGCTACACTACTACAATAAAAATTTTTGGAAAAATCATTAAATCCGCTTAAGCAGCCTGTAGATATAGCATATCTACCATGATTTTCTGACTGAATGGAAAAATTGTGGAGATGTCCACTAAAGATTAAATCATAGAACTGATTATCACTAGAAATAATTTTTGCAAGATTATATCTATCATTTTTATATTTATCACCATGAATGAATTTACAAGATAAACCACAAACAGTAATATTTATTTCAGAATCATTATAGTTTGTATTTAATATAGAAATACGTTCACATCCACTTACATCAACCAAGTCTTTAATATGTTCAGTAATAAGCACATTTGCATTATCACCTTCATAATTTTTTTTCTTATCACCTGACATGCGATCATGATTTCCAGCAATACCACCGAATATAACATTACAATCTTCAGCTAAAGCGACTAATAGTCTATATATGAGTTTAGTAGCCTTATGTATCTGCATAGATTGTAAAAATTCACAATTATGTGCTTGTGTTTCTCTCATATATGAATTCTCAATCATATCACCTGTTGATATAACTAGAACCTGACGGATATTATATAATTCAATATACTTCTTACATTCAGAAATATATTTGTTTATTCTTTCATTTGCAATTTCCCAATTAAAATTATTGCCATTACAATTGTTGATTATATAACCAATATGCCAATCGGTAATATGACATATCATAGTATAATCAGATTCTTCTTCAACAGAAGAGTACATATATTTAGGAATTTCCATTGAGAAATTATTATCTTTCATATACTGTTTTAATTCGTCTGCAACTGTAATACAAGGAACTAAATCTCTTTTTAACTTATTGAGTTTCAATCTATCATTATGTATTTGCTGTTTAACAATATATTGTTCACTTAATACTTCTTTAGCATCATCAAGAGTAGTACTTTTTTCTGTTATGTTTTTAGCTTTTAAATATTCTCTAACAAAATAATTGCCAAATATGGTCTGACTAGCCTTTCTGACGCTATCATAATGACATTTTATATCATATTTATCCACTATTTCTTTCCAATCCATATCTGATATTCCAGACATTTTATTAGAAATTTCTTGTAAAACCTGTTCATAAGTTGATTGGGTTAGCCCATATTTTTTTAATTCTTCTTCGAAATTATAAATATAGTTCACCTACTCTCTATTCTTCATTAGATTCAACAGGTTCATCGAGTTCACTTTCCTCTTTTACCTTCACATTTATTTCAACACTGCCACCGTTAAATACTGATAGAAGAGTAGCAAGTTTCTTTTCTCCACCATCTACTTCAACAGTCATATTATCTGTGTCAATGATACCTGCAATCTTCATAGAAGTCTGCTTGGTTTCCTTAAAAACAAAATTTGCCATAATCCTTTAAATCCTCCATAAAATTAAAAATTCCCACCAGAACGCTTTCTGCCAGGATTGTAATAATTATCTTTTTTACCTTTTTGTTTTCGAGTGTCTAATTTTTCTGAATTTTATCACGATATTTCACATCATTACTTAATCTATACATACTAATCAGAGTATAGTTTCGTGTATTTAGTGGAATTTTACTATTACATACATTATATATTACAGTCTTCACTAACTGTTTACTTTTCAGATGTGTATGATAATCGCCTTCAATGTCAGTACGTGTTACTCGAAATGTTCCATCTTGTAACTTATCAATTGCGAAATCTTGTTCATTCATAGGCAGAACCTACTTATTTACTTTTTCTAAAACAGTCATATTCTTCATTCATAAGCTCCTTAAACAAAAATCAAAAGAATTAGGCAATTAAACCCAACTCTCTTGATAAAATTTGTTCTATGTTATCAAAATCCCAATAAGGAATTCGTAGTAACCTAATGTTTTTATCAATGCAATATTTATTTTTTATATCATCTCTTTTTTTTACTAAATTAAACCTATTAACATTGTTTTCAGGGTCTTTACTGTACCTTGATGGGTAAAAGTGTTGTTCACCATCAAACTCAATAAGAAGCATTGGGTTATCTTTATCATCTAAAATTGCAAAATCAAATTTTAATTTCTTTTTATATACACAATCATTAAAACAATATTGTTGTTTAAATTTTATATCATTTTTAGATAAAAATTGTTGGATTGTATATTCACCTTTTGAGTTTAAACACCCACAACTCTTCGTTAATCCATTTTTTAAGTTGGAAGCTAAAACTTCTTTTTTATTTCCACAATCACATTCGCATAACCATTTTGATTCTCCAATATATTTTATAGTAGTTAATTTACCGAATTTTTGATTTGATATATCTTCATAATAAAAAGAGTTACGTTGCAAACAACCACAAGAGCGTGTTTTACCACTAGACAAATTTTTCATTTTAACTTCAATATAATTACCACATTCACATTTACAGTGATACATACGATGGTTATTTTTTCTATCAATTTCATAAAGAACTGTTAATTTCCCGAAAATTTTACCAGTTAAATCATTTAATTTTCTATTTGGATTAACGCAATCTATAGTTTGCAAATATTCATCAAATAAACAACCGCAAGATTTTGTATTGCCGCTTCTTAAACTATATCCTCGTATATTAATATAATTTCCACAATCACATTTACATTTCCAGACAGCCTCTTCTGTTTGAAATGTATAATCATTACTTTTTTCAATAACAGTTAATCTTCCAAATCGTTGTCCAGTTAAATCAATTGTGTTTTTAATAGAAATTTTTTCTCTAGCAAAACATCCACACGATGTACTCTTTCCATTTAATAGACTATATTTTTCTACATTCTTCTCTTTTCCACAATCACAAATACAACTATAATATTTATGGTTTTTTATTCTAAATTCTTCACCGTTTACAGTCCAACGACCAAATTTTTTACCAATATTAATTTTATTTTCCAATTTTAGACCTCCATAGTTTTCTACATAATTATTCTCCATTAGAAAAGTGGTCTAACCTAACTTGGCAGACCACTTGTTTAACATAATATCTAACTTTTCATCTTTTATATAAACCCAAAATCGCTGTTGAGAATTTGGGTTTAGTGCACATAATTTGTATCTCAATCCATTATTTCGTAAATAATTACGGAGTGGAAGAGAGTAGCAACAGTACAATTCAACTTCCATAGTTTTCACCTCAACATATCATAATACTGTTCTTCAATATATCTTTTTTTTGACACCCCAGAAGTTCTGTAGTAGCCTACATGTTCGCCTCTGCGATCTACATATCCTCGTCTTGTGTTTCTAATTACACCTTCAGATAATAATTTTTCAATTTCATTTTTTGAAATGTACTTAATAATTTTCACTTCTTTCTTGATTTATTTCCTGCCTAATAGCAGAAGAGAGTGAGCCATGTGGGGTTCGAACCTACGACACCTAGATTAAAAGTCTAGTGCTCTACCGACTGAGCTAATGGCTCAAAGAGAAAATCGGCAACCATACTACAAGAGCTGTAGCACAGCCACCGATTATAGAAAGGTAAGGTACAATATGAATTACAAAATCTATCGGATATTTAAAATAGAACTGAAAATGTCCTCATAATTTCAATCAATTTGATATATCTATACGAATATAGATAAGCTTTATAATTATTAACAATTAAAAATTGTTCATTCTTTTATAATATTTTTATATCACTAATTATACTTTCAGTAAGTTTTAATTTTATTAAGAATCTTCATGACACGTATGACAAAATATCAAATTTTCAATATATCAAACTGACAAAATTACAAAATAACAAAGTAGCAAATAACAATACATATAACGACCTTTAAAGTAATTTTCCTCAAACATACAGGAGACTCAATAATACAATATTTATGAAATATTCTTGATTTTTGTTTATATGTAATATTTTGCATTCTAAACAATGCATGATTTACTCTTTTTAATATTATATGGCTAATATCCAGCCTTGCAGCATTATAGTTCATCTGCATCTGAACCGATTGACAATTATAAAAATCAATCTCAGCCCTATTGTAAATATCCGATAGAAGATTAGTGTGGGAATTAACCCACAACCAAATCCTCAAAGGAATCATTTACATCAAATAATGGTGTAAAATTAACCTGTGTTGTGATTTCAATTTCATCAAGTTTTGAAGAAATCTCATCACATTCTTTATTATATTTCTTAATCAGACCTTTGACGCTGTTTCGGTCAAAATCAATGGATGTTTTAGAAATAATCTGGTAAGAGTAAGGTTTCTGCTCATTATTAATATCAAATTTATAATCCTTTCCCATTGACTGTGTTTCACTAGGCTTAATAGAAACGATTGAATTTAGTGTATTCACAAATGACTGTTTCTTTTTATTCATAGCAACAGCATTGTCAATATTAATTTCTGTTCTCGCCTTTGCATCTGCGATTGATGAGAAAAGTTTTTCCTTCTCATTAATAACCTTAACCACAAAGTCGATTATATCATTTGGCTTAAAATCTACATCATATGGTTTCTGAACCGCAATTTTCTCATCCTGTGCATCTGGATTAGCCTTAGAGCGTAAGTGATTTTGTTCTGTAGTTGTTACAAATCCTTTATTTCTAAGATATGTGTCTGCTGTCATTAACAGACGGTCAAGATAGTTTGCATAACGATATGATTCCTTTAAATTCATGTTTATTTCTCCTTTTGTTCCAATAATGTGTTTACTTGTTACACTATTATATTCTCTGTTTTATCAGCCAAGAAAAGCTGATTTCATTCTAAATTATTATGTAATTCTTTTACAGAATCCTTAAAATTTCTGCTAAAGTCAGCAGATAAAAATAACATATCGTGATTATTTATATAACCTTTTAAATTAGACTGAGCTTGCTCAAATGGTATAAATCTTGAAGTTACCTTTAGTCCTGGAAATAATTTTATTTCTACATAATTATTCCTATCACCAAACTTATCCTTTACCACACTACCCAACGAATTCAAAATAAGCGTAACGTCACGTATAGAGCAACCAGTTTCTTCACAAATGTTATTTATTATATCTTTTTGATTATAATATTTTTTTTCTTCTTGTATTGCAATTCCTCCTTTGCTATAATAGCAGACATAGAATTTTACAATAGAGTAGGGCAGTAATTAAAAAATAATAGATAGAAAACTACCCTCTCCTATGTAAAATAAAAATATGCAGTACAGCTAGAGCCGTAATTAGCTGTCGATTTCGCATTTTGCCTGTTTTTTTGTAATTTTGAAGCCAATATCAAACAATTTAACATCAGCACCATTTTCTTCTAATTGGGAAATTTCATGTTTCGACTGGATAATAGCTTTATTGAAACTATCATTGCCACAGAGATACATAATTTCTAATAAAAGATTTTTGATTTGAGAATTCTCTTTATCTTCAAGAGAAGAGAGCAGACGATATAATGTAGAAAATCCAATTGTTTCATCTTCAATGTCGGAAATAAGGTCTTCTCTTAATTTATTCGCTTTTTCATTTTTATCTTCTTTTGTATCTGAGTCAGAAGCGTAAATATTTTTTCTTTCATTTATATATCTTTTTAAAATACTATAAATTTTATTTATTTGTTTTTGATTTACACGATTTGTTCTAAATAAAGAGTTATCTAATATAGATACAAATGGTAGCCAATCCTTTTTATATGGATTCTTAATTTTGAATCCATTAATAATGGTCTGTAAATAGTCCATTGAAGTGTGACATTTACAATAATGTTTCTTATCAGGATTGTAATATCCTTTTTGTTTAGAGATATGAGAGAAGAAGTGTGGCATACGTTTCTTACCTCTTACTAATTCGCCTTCTTCATTCTCTTCATACTCACGCAAAAGTTCATCATACTTTTCACGTAGTTTATCTAACTCTTTACCGTTGTTGATAATAAATTCTTTCTTTGCCTTATCAATTTCAATTCCAGACATTACATCTAATTGACATATATCATAATATAACTCCTTAATATCATTATAAGTAGCACCATGATACATCTTATCCCAAAGTAAAGAATTTAATTCCTGAGATAGATTAACAATCTCACCGATTTTATTTACAGATGTTTTAATGTCAAGATCTGCTTGCTGTTCTGGTGTATAATATCTTTTTTTCTTTGTAGAATCAACATTCGCAGTTGGTGTTTTAAACAACTGATAATTTCTTTTAGCTGCACGAATGAGCTTTTCATTATCTGTCAACATTACTGTATCACTATCGAAGTCAGCACCCGATAACCTCTGCAATACATTTTCTCCAATAGAATTAATACACACAATCTCATTTGTAAGATTAAGATAACAATCTATCAATTTATTCTCCGTATTATATGGAAGCCAAATGTTTCCGATTGTAACATGAGGTGAACGACTGGCAAGAAGAGTTTTATTATATTCAAAGCGTGTACTATGTATATTACCAATTCCAATTTGACTTTTTCCTTCAAACTTACCAATTGATTGCTGTAACATCTCTATTGGATTACCAAGAAGAGTAGAGTAGTTACCATTTACATAGATATGCCCATTTTTGAGATTTTTGTAATATGATGCCAATAAATCATGTAAAAAGTCTTGATAATATTTAGTTTTAGTAAAATTATCATTTACACACATTAAATTATAAACCACATCATTCTTGCTACTCATAGGTTTATCCATAGGTGACATTTCATCAATATCAGGATATTTAATGTAATAACGTACAACTTCTGGTCTATCTCTAAGCATTTGTGCAAAGTCAAGCGATTCCTGCAAAAATTCTCTTACTTCATCTTTGGACATCTGAAGGGTATTGAGCAACTGATAATGAGTCTGTACTAAGCGACCTCCAAAGAAATGAGTTTTCTTATCATGCTTTACAACACCAAAATCAGGATATAAGTGGTTAAGCCATTCATCCCATGTACTAAATTTCAAATATTTAATACTGTTAGGTGTGGTAATTAACTTTACATCTTCAATTCGTGTAGCTCTTGTTTTACCATTAAGCTGAGACACATCCGTTATATTATTATCTTTGAACCATTGTTGGATATTACAGTTGAAACAACAAGATTTGAACATTAGATTTCTAAGTAGAAGCATACCATATTCTGAATAATCACCAAATAGAGATATATCCATAAGAGACTGACCATCCCAAATTGTATTTGTAATTTCACAATTCTTTTCAGTAGTTTTAAGCCATCCGTCTTCATCATGAGTCTCGATTACGTCCTCATTAAACACGCTGTCATAATCATCAATTAAAAGAATATTTTCTGGTTTAATTGGAATGGTATCAATAATGCTACTAGATGGGAGAGCAATATATCCCTCATATGCAGCTAAATCAATCGGATCTCCTTGGTTATATTTAAGACCACCTGAACTGAATTTTATAATCGGTTCATATAAATCTTCTCTGATAAAAAGACATTTACCAACTCTTGCAGAGCCAGTAGAACGTTTCATACGACAATATTTAATACCATTACATATAAATCCATCTTTATACAACTCAGTTCTAAGTTCTGCATTTGTCTTTATAGTCTTCGGTTCACCTTTTTTATGGTATTGAGTTTGAATCTCTTTAATAACAGTTTTATCCTTTTTATCATAGATATTTACCTGCTTTTTAACAAATGGCTTTGGTATATCAGTTGGGTTTTCAATTTTTTCATTCGTCTTAATTCCAACAATTTCACCTTCGCTATTTTTAGCAATACCATCTTTAAAAGACAGATTTCTATAATCATATCCAAGCCTGACAAAAGTATTTTTGTTCATCTGATTCCATTCTTTTACAGAATACTTAAACGTGAGATTAATTACATTTACAGAATAATCATGTTTTTTAATTCTAAATGAAAAATCATGTTTTCTGAATTTTCTATAATAAATATCCTTTAACTCTATAAGGTCTAAGCTATAATCAAGTGTATTGATAAATTTTCGTAAATTATACTGTCCATCTTTGAGCTTTAAATTATATCCTTCTGGATTTTCCTCAATGTAATGTGCTGATAAATAAATATCTTTTGCATCAATAGAGGGAATATATATATTATTGTTTGTCATCAGCATCTTTCTCCTTTAATTCCATTATCCTTAAATGATTATCACCAATCTTTCCTTGAACTAATAACTTATTCATTGCCTTTACAATACTATTAGTTATTTCAATTTCAGAAATGCTATTCAATAAATTAATATTAAATGTAAGGTGTTCAAACCAATGATTAAGAAGAGATATTTTAATATTTAAATATGTATTTCCCTCATTAGAGAAAACATCATAAATAATTTTCCATGACGATTTTTTACTACTATGTATCTGTTTTATCATATTGTCTATACATGGAGATAAATATTCACTTATATACTTTTCGTTTTTGTGTTCTTTTTCTTTTTTCTTCTTGATTTCCTCTCTGAGCGGTATTGTATGTTCGTTATAATATTTTTCCATTATTGGATGAAAAGTATTAAATACTTCTGTTTCTGTAATAAAATCATCCACAAGTAAGTGATATTCCCAATAAACAGTACCTTTAAAAATTATATGGTTATATTTTCTGAATAAGTATGTATTTTCTTTTTTATTATTACTACTATAACCAAATTCTTTATTAAGATTTCTGATAGTTAACCCAATATGTTTTAATCGTGCATTATCATAATCGTCTAAATCTGTATAATTATTTTCAAGAATATATCTTAACGATGAATGTTTTCCATACATTTTTTTACAAATAAATCTTTGATCTTCGGGGTTTAATAATTGAAAGGCATCAATTAAATCTGTCTGTACCGATTTATTAGTATAATATTCTTGAAGTTTTCTCCAAAACCAATCTAATCGTTCCCACTGAATTTTATACTCAATTAAGTCCGTTCTTTTCCAATAAGTTTTTCTTAAAGTAATCAAATCATCATAATCTTGTCTAACATAATGTTTTATAAAACATTCACCAGTAGAAGATGAGTAGATAAGTTTAAATTTAGGGATGTCATCTGTCGTTACTTTAAGAAGTTCCTCATTCACATCTAACTCTAAAACATCACAACCAAGCTCATCCCATTTTTCAATATAATCATTTGTTTTCTTGTTTGTATTAGCAATTTCGACATAAAATTCCTGCCCATTTATAGTTTCTATAAAAATATCAGGACGATAATCTCCAAATTTGGTGTGAAAAGTCTTTTCAATACATGAGTTAGCAACCTCGTATATAGTTTGTCCAACTTTAAATTTACTATTTTTATCAAGCAGCCAAGTTTTATAAGCAAAATGAATCCTACTTTCTTGTGAACACATTCCATCAATATGATGAAAACATCTTTGTTTTTTGTATGTTTTATCTGGATTTTGTCCATTCCAAAGTTTGACTCTTCCTAAACAAATAGGACAATAAAGTACATCATTGCCACTTACATTGTAAACATTCTTCCAATCAGCATATTCACTTTTAGAATCCAATGCGTACATTAACTCTGGTTCATAATTGACCATATAAAAATCCTCCTTTTATCTTTATTATTTCCCACCATTATATTCTCCAAATGAAATTTCTATTTACTTACACATTATTGAAAATAAACAGGTACTTTTCCAACGCTAAATCTTTTCATAATTAGATAACTTATATACCCATCAACTAATTCAAAATTCCTGTCAATGATAATAGGACTAAGCTCACCATACTTAATAAAATTATTAAGTTTTCTTCTATACTTAAAATAACTAGGTGGGGTAGCAAGAAATATATTCTTAATCTTTATTTCACTAATAGGAATCCAATATTCAATACTTGTTTTATAATCAATATCAAAAAATATTCTTAATTTATTAACTATCATAATATCCTTCCTTTCCCATTTCGTTAAAATCATAACCTAACCAATTAACTAAAAAATCATAGCTAAATATACAATCTCGATGAAGATATTCACCTTCAGAATTAACTATAAATTCATCTCCATTAAATATTCCCTCTTTACAGTAACAACATATGTAATTACTTTTCCTATCTTCGTGTAATGGACATCTTTCAGCATGTCCAGAATCTCTTCTGCAATATTCACAAGCCATTTTCATACCTCACATTTTATTTTCTCATAGCAAAATCCATAATCTGTAGTGTAATAGATATGCTTAATTCCTAAATCTTTAATAGCTGCCATACAACTAGAGCAAGGACGACACATGCCAAACTCTTTATCAAATCTTGTTCTGAAAATATACAATTTTACTTTGGAAAAATTTATATTCAAATGACGAATAGAATTAAGACAATTAATTTCAGCATGTAATGTTGGTTTAATACCGTTCTTATTCCAAGACTTTCTATATCTGTTATAATATTTCTGTATAGGATGTGTTTTAATTGTATTACAACCAATTCCAATAATGTTTCCCTGGTAAACAGCTATACATCCTATATGAATTTTGTTGTAATCTGAGATGATGGCAGCCATTTTAGCTTTTTTGAAATATCTATAATCTGATTTACTTAACATTTCTCTCTAACTCAAACATGGCAGTTCCTCTGTCAATACAATCAAGTTCATATTTGTATCTGTCTATATATCTCTGAACATTTCCTCTTTCATTGAGCATTTCAATATATTTCACTAAATCATTCTTGATTGTTTTTATCTCAGAAGAAAACTCTATTTCAATCTGGTCATCCATAAGATCTAAATGGTCAATATCTGTCTGTTTAATGTAGAAAGTGGCTAAATAAGATTCTTTCTCTTTATTCCATTTTGCTAAAGCAACCACTGTGTAATTATTATGTAAGTCTACGCTAATACCAACATTAGCAATAATTTCGTATCTAAGCATGTACCGCTTCCTCCTTTAAATTCTGTCTTTCTTCACAAGCTCTAAGCTTTTTGTTATAATCTCTAGTTGTACATTCTCTCTTTTTTGTCTCGTCAAACTTAAAATCTGTGGCTATACGACTAGCAATATTAACTCCACAGCCACCGAAATCCGATTCGACTAGCTTGGGATAACATACAAGCTTATTCTTTCTCTTAAGTTCCATTGTTCTTGTCATTACATGTCTTTCTGTTTCCTTTGTCATAAATATTTGTTCTCCTTGTTAAATAAAATTTTTTGTTCATATCATCGCTCCTTTATAGTGTGATACGGTTTATGTGTTACTTTTATATATTCCCTTATTTATTTAAAAATTTGAGAATTGTCTAAAACATTCTCCCTTATCTTTGTATACATAGGTTAAATAGCCCTTATTTTGTAATTCTGTAACACGGTTTCTAAATTCTTCAACATTTATAATTCCATATTTATTCTGAGAATGGAATTGATAAAAATGCTCCATATTTATTTTTTCTCCAAGCTGTAAATAATATTTTTGTGGTTCTTTCCAATATTCTTCAACTGGAATATATTTTGGACTTATAAATATTTGCTCAACATCAAATATTTCTGTATCAACTCGATTTATTGAATATTTAGGGGATCGTTTTGGAAGTGTAAAAGATGGTTTATCTAAACAACGACAATCAGAGTTATATTTTGGATCATATTGTGCAATATAATATAATTCATATATATTTGTATCAGCTTGTGTTTTCATTGGATATAATTCAATTTTTGAAAAGTCACCATTTGTTCTTTCTCTTGCAGACTCACAAGCACGATCAAGAAGATGAAGATTGCTTTTACCAATATAAACTAGCTGATCATTATTATCATATATGAAATAACATCCAAAATTTTCTTCTTTAGGAATTATTGGTTTGTCATAAAATGTAATATTCCATTTTGCCATTTTATGATTACCTTCTAATATCTTAAAATAATGTGGGTAATAAATATCATTTTGTTTAGGTTTTTGATGTAAATAATATGAATCATATGATATATTCAATCCAAATGATTCAAATACCTCATCAAAAGAGATAATTGATGGATTATTTGTAAATTTTGCAATATTTTCATTACCCTTATTAGAAATAGAAGATAAATCTTGATATTTTCCATTTTGAGATAATGTAATCCAGTTATAATACTCGCTTGATAAATCAAGGATATTTTTTGTATCTTTTGGAAGATTCTCTATATATGTGAATATTTTTGATAAGTCTTTAATACTATCAATATAATCTTCAGAAATATCAATCTCATTATTCTTAAATATTTTTAATAGATAATTAACTAAATGCCTTCCACTTGTAAAATGCATTTTATTCTCCTTTTACTTTTGTTAAATATTTTATTTTGCCAGGAACATCCTCTTTGTTATATATTCTCTTCCCATATATTCTTTCCAACTCAATTAAAACAGTCTTACCTTCTAATTCATTTGGATTAAGAGCATATACATTTCGTGTAGGAACAAATACGCCTTCTTCTTTTTTATTCTCCACAAACATATCTCTTCTTATATAAATTAATTTATTGGATTCTAAAATAGATAATCCACTTTCGACAGTTGGAATAGAAGTATCTAATCCTTTTGCTATTTGTGATTTTGATGGAAATGAGATTTTAGCAGGTGTAATATCTCCTTGATAATCCATGATGTATTGTTTTATAAAAATATAAATACCTAATAAGATAGATTTGTTGATTTTAGATGAGATAGAACATATATTTTCATATTCAGAAATAGTAATCTGTACAAAATTATCTTCTGTAAAAAATAAATTATTTTCGTAAGATAATTGAATATGAAATAAATCATTTGGTTTAACTACAAATATATCTCTGTCACATTTACCATATCCTTTATTTATAATTTCAGTTTTTATGATTTCTCTAAAATCAGAGTAGATGGATTTATTATTTGTATTTGTGGAATAGCCAAACTCCTGTAATAAATCATTAAGTGTGAGAGTAACTTGTCCAAAAGTTTGAACGTGTTTTCTTAGATATAATATAATTAGATAGTATTTTAATCCTGAAATACCCTTATGATCTTTAATTTCTTTTTTAGAAAATCCAACAGAAGTTATCTGTTTGTCTTTTTCAGACAAGTAAATATAATTGTCGATTTTAATCACTCCTTTTTAATAAAAATTCTTTGGGAAAATTTTCACACAAACTTAATAGGTAATGTTAAATCTTTGGGAAAATTTTCCCAAAGGGATACTTAAGTTTGTGTGAAAATTTTCCCAAAAAGTAGGTATATAGTATAAAAGCATAATTAATTATATAAAAAAGCATAAATATATAAAAAAGTATAATAACTTCGTAAATGCTCTAACGCCCATTTACTCCGTAAAATTTTAATTGATTATTATTGGTTGATTTAGGTACATGGTGTTTTGGATTGATATTTTTTATTTAAGTACATATACGATGTACCTATGTGACATCATTCTCTATTTAATTCTTGAATTTCTTCTTCTGACATAGAATCCAATTTCTTTAATGCTCTTTCAATATAAATAAGTTCTAATAATGTGAAGTTATCTATTATTAATTTTGTATCATGGCTATTAATGATATCTACATAAATATGATTAGATAATTTCTTGGCAACGGATTCTCTTGTTCTTTTAAATAAAATTGGTTTCTTCATAATATCATTCTCCTTCTGAATTATTTTTCTCTTTCTAAAACAACATAATCAGCAAATTGATCATCAATATAAAATGCAGGTAACTTATTGTGGTATCTTTCATATATTTCTTCATCTGATATAAATACGACAAATTTACTATCACCTTGTCTTTCTTTTCTTAGTTGTTCTAGTTCAGTTTCATGTTTTCCATTTTTGACTGAACCTATTTTTTCCACAAATAGTACAATATCCAGTTAATCTTGTATGTCTATTTGTTTTCCCAACAAATGTCGAATAATATTGAATCAAGCATTCTTCATATTGATGTTTGTGTTTGGACTTATGATTGCTTTTTGAGATATTGCTTTTCTTAGATTTTTTATATTTGGGTATTTCATGTTCTTGTATCATAGATTACTCCTTTAATTTTAATATATTATTCTCTTGTCAATTATCTACCCAGAGATGTTCTTTTCTTGCTGACGCTGCGAAAAGACCGCCCTTATCAAAGGGCTACATCTTGTGCTTACGCACATACTATCTTTTTGAACTTGTGTGTAGTTTTCTCATACCTCTATCTGTGGGTTAAAAATGAGTTTTTGAGAGTAATTTTTAATTTTTATGTCTTAGGTGATAACTTATAAGGGTATGAGATAAAAATGGCTAATTTTTCTGTCAGCGTTAATTTTTACTAAGGATATTTTTAGGAAGCTATTTTATCAGCTAATTCATCAAATATATTTCTATTTATCTTTGTTAATTCAAGATCAAGCTTTTCTAATATTGAATCAAGGGTAGTATCATACATAGTTCTTATATCCCTATAGTAATTCACTACATCTAAATCAAATGGTCTACTTTCGCATTCTGTCTCAAACATATAATTCTTAAGATAATCGGAAAATTCTATATTATATGTATCTTGTACTTCATTGAGTACTATATGCATGGTGTCTGATAGCTTTAATCTTTGATCGGAATGTTCATTAACATAATCTGTTAGAAGATTAAGCTTTTCAAATGTATTGGTTTTCCAACGTGAATACTTCTTTTCTGGCAATATCTTCTTTGCGGTAGATTCTTTTAATGATGATATATCTTGCTGCATAGTTGATACTGTCTGTGTAAGAGTAGTAATAGCATCTATAAGTGGCTGGATATTTGGTGCTGTGTTTAATTCATTATGTCTATATTTTTCTATAATATCCCATACCCAATCCATAAAGATATTGGCATTCTTTTGTCTTGACCAGCGGCAAATCTCCATAATTCCTCTTTCTGTGTAGTAGACACGTTCTTGTTCTTCACTCTTGGACAGGTCACCCCCAATTTGGGTACTACCTTTGATTCTCATACATAACGATTCTAATCTGTCTTGATGTTTTAAGTGGATTTTCTGAATTGCTTTAATTGGATCAGCATATTCTAATGCCTGTCCAATTTGTTCTCTTGTAAGAAGAATGTCATCATTCATGTTCCTGTAAAAGTTACATGGTAAGTTATTAAAAGTTTCTGTTGTAATTAATGTTAAATTGCTCATAATGAGTCCTCCTTTAAAATTTATTATTTTTTTTGTTTGGCAAGAGTAGTGTGATGATTATTTACAATAGATTTTTCTCTTATATGACTTTGAATTTATGAATTTTTAGTATTGTATGGATATGTTAATTAATAAAGAGAGTTAATATAAAATTCTTTACATGGAATATAAGGAGAAAAATGTATGATTTTGAATCTATTTTAGATTTTTATATGTCAAGTGGCTAGTTGTTAGGGTAGAGAGAAAAATTGAAATTTGAGTTGTGAGAATGGATTTTTGTATAGGTGTGAGAATTGATAATATTATTTATAGTAAATATGATAAAAGTATATAAATAGTTAATGTAATTTTGAGTGATGTAAAAAATTGACCTTGTATTTTGAACATTTAGGTGGGTAAAAATGATTTTAGGTGTTATTGGTAGAGTAGAATAAAAACGCTGTGTATGGGTGAGATAGAGGGGTTAGATGAGAAATGGGATTTTTTGGTATTGCTATAGTAGGATTTTTTAATGGTATATATTGGATTTGGGAATTTTGGTGTGGTTCATATACTCATCTCTGTGTGGAATAGAGGTGATAATTTTTGAAAAATAAAAGACAACCACATTAAGTTGTCTTTTATAGATAAAGTTATTTATGTTGATTTTTTAATGGAATCATATTTTTCTATTACACGTCTTAGTTTTGTTACAAAATATGAAATATCCGCAAAATAATTAGGATATGCCAATCTTAATGTTTCGAATGAAGACGCTGACACTAATACAACATTAATATTTGATCCTTGTTCTATTTTTCCATATAATTTTGTTGCCGTTTCGAGATTTGAAGACTTAAATGGTTTTACAGTAACAGTCATTTTATCGTAGTTAAGTAATATTATATAATATAAATTTTTATCTTTTTGGTTATATTTATTACTCGCATAGTTAATAGAGACATTTAATCCGCTAAGAGTAGATATTATATTATTTTTATTATCAAGATACTTAATTTCTGATATTAATTCATCAGCCCAATCAGATGTATTAGGACATATTGGCATTTTTTCTTGTATAGCAAATAAAGAAGATACAAGAGTAAAGAATCTTAATATGTCATAATCTCCCTGACTAGATTTGAGATTGCTTTTTGTATATATCCCCATCATTTCAACAGCGGTTGCCCACATATGTTGCAATTTTGTACGAAATTGAATTTCAATGAACATATTTTTGTTGTATGTGTCCTTAGACTCACTGTGAAATTGATATACCATATGATAAGATCTGTAACCCGATTCTTTAGGATTGGCAATATAATCATATTCACGTTTGAGTATATGTCTTATTCGAGAAAATTTATATCTATCTATTGCGTTATAAACTTGTTCTATAGTGTCAACAATTACTCGACATCCACCTAAATCTTGCATTTTATATAATTGCATCTCAGGAAATCTTTGAATTTTACCAGTTATGGATTCAAGTCGTTTTAATCTTTGAACAACAATGGCATTTGGATTCTTTTGACGAAGATTACTACAAATGACTTGTAATGGATAAGCGTGTGCAGCTCTCCAATTATTTAATATTACCAAAGCTTCTTCTCTTTCTTTAGAAGTAGAAAATGGATCGGCTATTATTTTACCAGCTTTGTTAATCTGATTACCTGAGTATCTTGGTACTTCCCATTTAGTTGTAGTTGTATTTTTCATAGAAAATTCCTCTTTAATCTGTTTGATTAATAAATCAATATCGTTATCATTAATTATATCATTGATTGAGAGAAAATTCATTATATTTGTTGAATGTATAGTTTTTTGCATTATTATACTCCTTTTGAATCGTGTTTTTCGTGTATGTTCACTTATATTTATTCCCTACTTTTGAATTATTGAACACTAATTATTGAACAGGAGTAATATAGATATTTACAGATAAGTATATGGAATGTATAAAAAGTGATATTTAGAACATTGAAAAATTATATAAGATAAAATAGATTCGGTAATTGGGTATTATGTGAGTGAAATCATTATGATTTTTATAGGGAGATTTTAGATATAAGATAGTAGATTTAGGTTAAAAATTAATGATTGTATATTTAGTTCGAGAAAATATAAGAAAATAAATGATATTTGAAGAATTTTATATGAAAATATAGTGATTTTATAAAAATGAATATGATAAAAGTAAGAAAAATAAATATATTTTCGAACTTAACTTCGAACTGAATTTTAAAGATTTCGTGTGAATGAAACAGATAGGTGCGATTTCGCATACTGGGCTAGGGGTTGCGATGTAAACATACCTCCTAGTAAAGATATAATAATACTACACTATTATTGTATATTTCTGCGGTATTTCTACATTTTTCCGTAGCTATCAAATTGCCTAACGATAGTCAGGTGAGCCGATGCCGTGAGCTGAGACAGTGAGGTTTACAGCATCCAGTCAAAAAAAATCTTTTAATATGGGGAGTTCGATATTTTACGAACCGATGTAACAATAAAAAACAAAAACTTATCCACAACTTATCCGCATTGCAAAACATAGTAATATCAACGCTTTTACAAACTTATCCACAATACATAATATAGTATTTAAAACTACATAGTTGCAACAATCAAGCTACATCAAATACATAATAAAATAGTTGTAATATTAGTTGTTACATCAAATATCTTCCTTATACAATCCGCATCTACTACTCCCAACACAACGACATACAAGCATCAAGCACCACTTTTTAATTTTATCATAATAAATACATCTCGCCTTATGTCGTCACCTTTTATCATTCCTTTTTAAATATCCAACATAACAATTTGTACCTATGTCTTATTTTACTATAATTAATATTATCATGTGTAACAATAGTATCATCAATCAATGATAATTTGTTATTATTATTATTATTATTTATATTATCACTCTTGATTCTGTTTGTCTTTTCTGCCATCTGATCCACATTATAAATATTATAACTAACTCTATTATTATATTTTAAATGCTTATCAATCTGGTATACTTTAATATTTCTATTTATTTATATATTTCTAGCTGCCTTTTTATCTGTCTTTTTATGTCTGCTCATTATTCAAATACCTTTAATTTTTACTATTTATATCATTATCAATTAATGCAAGCAAATATTCATTCATTGATTTATAACCTTTATTTTTGTAATGCTTTTCAATTATTTCTTTTTTGTCTTTCGTAACCTTGCAAGCAATAGTGATAATACCTTTTCTTTTATCATATTCAACACTAGCCTTGATCTGGCTTGCTTTTGTTTTATTTTCATTCATATTATATTTCATATTACATTATCTTTTTTTAAACATTCAAACAAATATTCATTTATGCTCTTATATCCATTTTTATTTAACCAGTTTTCTATATTTTCCCTTTTGTCTGCATCTATGAAAATATTAGGTCTCCATTTACTATTTTTATATTCTATTCCAGATTTTGTCTTTTTCTTTTCTTTCATATTTAAACTCCATTTATATATACAATATGCACAAAAATTAATTCAAAATTCATATATTTATAAATTTTATCATTTTTATTTGTATTTGTCTATTGTGCAATTTATACAAAAGGTACGTACTAAACGATAATAAAGTACGTACTTATTATGCAGTATTAACAAGCAAGTACGTACCACACGCACACTTTATATTTTGTTGTGCATAATCAACAAAGTACGTACTTTGACATAAGTACGTACTTATATTATAATATAACCATAATAAAGGTAAGATATAAGGAGGTATAAGTCATGGGCGAGTATATTTCAGTTATTGTTGACGAATGCGGTTCTATCCGTGCATATTGTTCTGATTATTCAGACGATGATATTATGAATATTTTATATCAGCATCCCGAATGGTCACAAAGATGTATTTCAATTTAAGAGAATAACAATATAAAGAGTGACGTTTTAGCCGTGGGGATTCAGTTCTCCGCTTGCTTTTCGAGGTATTTATATCTCATGTATGATCTTTGATAATTACATATATTACACAATACGCTGATTAGTTTCATTATCAATCAGGGCAATGTCAAGCCTACAATTTAAAGCGTGTGCAATTTCAATTAATTCTTTTTCATTAAAATTATCCCGTTTAAATTTATTAGTCATATTGTTTCCAGTTGTTCCCAACTTTTCAGCAAGTTCTTTAATATTGATTTTTCTTTTTAACATTACAATTTTAATATTTTCAGTCATTTATAAAACCTCTTTTCTATCTGATTTGAATTTGATTATACATTGTAAGTTATGAAAAGTCAAATATATAAAAGAAATCACACAAAATAATGTGATTTTATATTGACAAATCACACTAAATAGTGTAATATATTATTAAAGAAAAGGATATCAAACGATTTTTAATTTATTAAAGGAGGTTGTCACTATGACAAGATACACATTAAAACAACTTAAAGAAATGGTTAGATCAGGAATTGCAACAGATTTTACAAAGGCAACTAACAAAGAATACAAAGAGTTAATAGCAAATGGCGGTTATACTCAAGTCGGTTTTGCATCTGGTATATATGGATGTAATGGCAAGCTGCTCAAGGGTTTAAAGGATGGCAAATTATACGCCATTACTGCCAGATCATCAGCAATATTTATTTTTTAATTTTACATATTAAAAGCCTTGCACCGTGTGGCATCTGCTACGGCGTACGCATCAAAGCAATGCAAGGCACTACACAATATTTTATATTGTGCATCTGGTGAGGGCTACCGCTTGCGGTAATAAGTGAATATACCCAGATAGTGAGGCGGTTTGAATATATGAGAACTCACAAAAAAAGACTTGGAAATATTCAAAGCATGTGAACGCTAAAAAATCACTGACAGCTCAAGATCTCAACGCTGTATAAACATTGTGAGGCATTAGAGGGCGATATTGATTAAGTTAACACCCTAACAAAAACAGATTAACTTGATACGTCCGTAGCCATGTGAACGGAGGACAAGAAACAGACTGGAGGGAGTAAACAATAATACTTCCTGATGGGATGCATAAAGGCATCACGAAACAAACAAGCACGAACGGCGGAGCGTGAGAATGTGAGCGGATAACACAATAAAACCGTAACCGCTTTTATATGGTTATGATGATATAACCGCACTAATTAGAACGGCTTAATTGTTCATTGATAACAGAATATAATAAGGCTGTGTTGTTTCCGTTTGAGAAGCGTATAAGCCGACTATTTTATATATTAAATAGTCCGTTGAGTAGATATCTCAATGTTATCAAAAAAATCTAGTCCCGTTGATGTGGGATTCAGGTTTGAAAGTAAATAAGCCCTGATTCTTGATTAAAAGAAGGAAGAGAAGAAAACGTCAAACCGCTTTAAATCAGGCGGTTAGTAAAAAGCAGATAATTTTTTATATATTAATAAAGAAGAAATACAGATACATATATAAACATAGATATAAAAGCAATATTTTTTTATTGCTTATAAGATGCAAGCAAGATAACACATGATAAGTATATTACAAAAGGATTTATAAATCAGTCGGGCAAAAGTGGAAATCCCAGGCGGTGGCAAGTAGTAGATTGATTATAAATAAATATGTTTTCCCTGTCTTATCGCCGTTATAGTAGGCAAGTTGTAAAAGCTGAATGATTAATTTTAATCATCAGTAAAAATAAACAACTTGCTTTTTTGTTTGCATAAATAAGCAATAAAAAAGAATAAAGGAGGTTATTCCACAATGATATATAACTTATTAAATATAAAAACAAAAAAAAAGATTGTAGCCTATACAATAATATCTGGAAATGATAGCGATATTTTGACAGATAAAGAAATACTTGACAGCCGTTTAGAATGTGGAATTGATGAAGGTTTTATTCCTGATGATTCCTATAAATGGATTAAAGGAAAAGAGAAAAAAGGAATTTTATTATAAATAAATGGAGGACAAAACAATGATGAATACAATAGCTTGTTACGATTTTAGAATTATCAGATGTCAGGATGGATCAGAAATCATTGACGAAAAACTCAAAACTCCGCTTGATTCTATTGATGGAGTTTTGGCTGCTGAATATCAGAAAGTCCAAGATGCACTTGATATTATACATAAGAAGGAAGAGAAGAAACAGAAAGAAGCATCAGTAAAGCAGAAGAAAGAACACAACATATTATTTAAAATTGCTTGTTTATGCGGATTGATAGGTTAATACATATATAACGGAGGTAAAAACATTATGAAAAAGGAAAAATTCAAGTTATCAGGTGAATATTTTTGTGGAAATAAAGCAAGTGATTATGCTATCAAGAACGGATTCCTTGATTATATGACACTTGCAAAGGCATTTGATGCAGTATCTTCAGATATTATATCTAAAACAGATGGAGTTATAGGTTACTGGGAACAAGAAAACGGATTTATTGATAATTCAGAAGAAATTGAAGCCATAGAAGATAATATATCAGAACTTGAAAGCAGCCTTGACGATATAGAGGAAGATTCAACAGAATATACAATCATTCAGGAAAAAATCACGGACTTAGAAAAACAAAAGGAAGAGCTTGAAAATGAAAGTGAGCCTGAAATCTTCCAGTACTTCATAATCTCTGAAAGAGGTGCTGAAATCTTAAAAGATTATACAGACGAAATTGTTTTCTATAATGAAGAGTTGGATCTATATGTTTGGGGTGTAACACATTGTGGTACAAGTTGGGATTATGTTCTTACAGATATACCGCTTAATTGTGGATATGATGATTAATAATACATATCAGAAGGGATGCAGTTTCAAGCATCCCTTTATTAATGGAGGCGATAACCATATTTAAAGGATATTACACAGCAACTTGTTATTATGGACTTGTAAATGATTCATGGATGCAGTTTGAGACAGAAGCAGCCTATAGAGAATATATGGAGGAATAGAAGCATGAAAAAATATAATAATGTAAATGAAATCACAAAAGCCTTTATTAAAAAAGGATGGAACAAAGATACAACTTTTCAGGAAGTAACAATTACAGAAGCAAAGGAAAGAGGCTTGTTATTTGCAATAGATGCTTACAATAAAGGAAGAAAAATTTTTAAAATGAATGTAACTGGAAATATTTACAGTGATACGGGCGAACTTTTAATGTTTAATATTAAAACCATTTGAAAGAGAATATGGAGGAAGTCGATCACATAAAAAATTGACATTAAGAATAAAAGAGGATGTATTAGGAAAGCATAAAACTATTGATGTATTAAAACAGATTAAAGCATCATGTAAGGTGGTTGTGTTCCCTGATAAAACATTAGAGGAAACTTGTCTTGCTGATTTGCGTTTAAATGATAAAAAGGCTATTAAAGGCATTACAGAAGGCATTCCTGAAACAATGGAATATATAGAAAGAAATTTTACTTTGATTTTTGAATAGAAAAGGGCGGTTGATTATATGTCAAGGAAACATGAAATTTTTAAATGGAGCGGTTACAAGTACGCACCTGAAAGCGTTAGTTTTTCGCTTAATGGAAAACATATTAATTTTTCTGAAAATATTAGAAGCCACTTAGCATATTTGGCAATATGTGGGGAAAATGAAGAATTGCTAATTGAATTAAAACGAGCATTGCGAGCAGAAGAAAAGAAGCCGTTAATCATTGGAAAATGTATTTGCTTTTTTAAGAAAAATTCAGATGAATATTATTACACACAGCAACTTAGATATAATCCTGATAATTTGCATGATGCTTTACGATGCTATAAGGAATGGAAACGATATATATTAAGCAAAAATTGTATTCTTGAGGCTGGCTTTACAGTAACGGAGGGAACATTTGAACCTTTTGAAAATGGAAATAATAAGCCAAAAGTCAAAACGATTGAAAACTATATTGATCTTACACGTTGTAGGTCAATAAATGTAATAAGAAGAAGTATATATTAATATTAAGGAGGACAATTTAATGATGAATATTAGATTAACAATGGAAGAATTAAAAGCACTTATTAACAAGATAGAAAAGGCAGTACCTAAAAAGCCATCACTTAATATATTAGAGTGTATCAGGTTAAAGGCAGCTGATAATAAATTAATAGCAACTGCGACAGATTGTGACATTGAATTAAATATCATTCAGGAAACAGAAGTATTAACAGAAGGAACTTGTTATATTAAATTAGCGGACATTAAGAAGGTATTAAAACTCAAAGCGGATTATTTAACAATTAAGTATCAGGAGAACGATGGAAAAATCTATATTTCCACAGGTAAAAAAGTTATAACATTAACTGCAGCGGATTTTGATGTATTTCCTGAAATAGATTATAAATCATCAGCTCTGACAGATTTTTTAACAATCCATGCGGATCAGTTAGCGGATATTTTAAAGAGACTTTCTTATTATGTAGAAGATGCAACTTTATATAATCACAATGCCATGTTGAATAGTTTTAATTTTAATAGAATACATAATCGAATAACTGGATTAGATGGAAAAAGAATTGCTATTAGAAATAATATAGAAGGCTTTAATCCAAACAATAATAACGATGAAGTCAATATACAGAAGGATTTCTATATTAAGTTAGAAAGAGTATTAAAGGCAGAAGGGAATAATTATATTAGTATAATGACAACCGAGGACAATAATTATATTGTCATTTCTGGAAAATCTTTCATCATGGCTATTCAGCGTGTATCAGGTCAGTATTTTAATGTGGATAGTATGTTATTAAGAGGTAAACATTCATTCACGATTAATAACATTAAGGAATTAAAAGAGGCAGCAGATTATGATATTAAGCTCAAAGGAAGTAAAGATAAAAAGCCGTTGATTCTATCTAACATAGAAGGAATTGTATCTTGTACAATGTCTTGTAATAACGGCGACAGCTACGATATATTAAATGTTACGGATAATGAACTGCCAGAAGGTTACTCAATGGGATTTAATCCGCAATTCTTATCAGATTTATGTATTACATGTACAGAAGATAACTTGCATTGTGAAGTAACTAATAATAAGTCGCCTTTATATGTATATGAACAAGATTATACCTTCTTAATACTGCCAGTTAATATTATCGCCACACCAGAGGAAATTATAACAGCAATAAAGAAATTAGCTGATGCAGCTTGATGGTAATTAATATAAGGAAGTCTATATTATAGGCTTCCTTTTGTATTGGAGGAAATGATGCAGAAGGAAAAAATAAATCGTACAGAAGAACAGATTGAGGATATAAAGAAATTCATTGTATCTCATGGTTTTAAAAATATGTCGGATTTTTCAAAGGCTGTAGGAATGGAAAGACAGAACATGTCAGCAAGAATCCGTGGAAAATGTAATCCTGATATTATTTTACTTTTGAAATGGGCAGTTATATTAAGATGTGACATTGTGGAGCTAATAGAGTTATTTTATCCAGAAGAGTATCAGAGATATAAGAAAGGATTATATGAATAAAACAGTAAAATATCCGTGCATTAATTGTATTTATTTTGATGCATGTGGAAATACAAACAGAACAGAACCATGTCAGGGAAGAATGACAAAATCAGAGAAGAAAGGGGAAGTGATGGAAAATGAAACTCACGAAAAAACAAATAGAATTAATTGAGTTGTATAAGCAGCTTGAAAGAGAATACGGGAAAGGAAATGTATTTTTTCAGAATTAAGTTTGTTATCCATGACACTATTGGAAGTGATGTCTTTACTATTCTTTTTCAGTATAAAATCAGTGGAAAGGTAATTAATGCCTTAGAGGATAAGGGTTTAATGATTGGAAGAGATAATTTCCACAAAGAAGCTGATCCTAACTCATGGAAAAGCCAACCTAAAGAATGGCGATATGTCGGTTATCAAATTGGAACAGAATTATTATAGAAGGAGTGATTTAAAATGACAGAATATTTAAGTGAAGTAATAAATCCTGATAAGCCAGGAAGTTTTATGAAAGATACAAAGGAAAATATTTTACATGATTTAGAGCATTATACACTCGATCCAGTATTTGAAGATTATGGGGATTTTGTATATAAGCCTACTTGGGTGAACAAGGAAGCGGAGGCAAGATACAGTAAAGGTTGTACAGCTATTTGTGGAAATTTTGAAACATATTCACACGCATTTAGAGTTTATACAGATGATGAAGAACTGATAAAAGAACTCACAGAGGCTATCAGGAAGAATCAGGCAACAGAGGAATATAAGGCAGCTAAAAAGCGATTAGAGGAACGCAGACAGAAGGAACATGAAGAACTTATGGCACGGCTGGAAAGAAATAAGAGAAGATAAGGAGTGATTTATATGAAAAAATATGTAGTAATTTGTTATGCGGTTCACGAAAAGGAAATTGCAAGCCATGATACATTCGATAATGAGGATGATGCTTATGCATTTCTCGAAAAGGATGCACAGAATACTTATGAAGAAGAAATGAATAATGCAAATAAAGAAGATAAGGATTCGATTGATTTTACAATCAGTGATGATGGTTCAGCATATCTTTCATCTTACGATGGAGAATATGAATGGACTTGGGAAGTTATTGAGGTGTAAGAAATGCGTGTTTCATTAGAAAGGTAAGAGGTAAATATTATGATTAAATTTTATAATGAATGTATTGATAGTGCTGATTGGATAGAAGAAATTACTGGTTATAGACCTGTTGACAATGTTATTACTTTAGAAAAACTCGATGAAATTGCAAAAAATCTTCAGTTAAATGGTGGACTTGATAATGAACTTCCTAATCATTGGGATTATTATCCTTTAAGTGAAATTCCTAATCTTGTGAATAATGAAGATTATGATAGAAGCGAATTTACACTTGTAAGATTTGAAGATATATACGGTGGTTATAAATACAGAGTATGTAAAATTTAAGGAGATAAAAAATGATTGGAAATAGATATGAATTAAAGCGAAACGAAAAGGAACTTCTTGAAATCGAAAAAGATTTAGCCGAATATTTAAAAGTTCCATTTGTAAAATGTAGTTATGATAGTGTGAATAGTCATAAATACAAAGACAAACACGAAATAGAATATAGAAAGAAAGAAGCAAGAGAAACTGGATTATGGGATATGTGCGATTTCATAATCAACTATGAAAAATATGAGACAAAAGAAGATTACGAAGCAAATGATGGTGGTTATGATGGAGAGGTATATGAGTTACTTTATCTCAAGGGTAACGGAAATTATATTGTAATTACTGGATGTGCAGAGTAAATTCGCATTTACTTTGGAATTGGAGGCGATTAAATGAACTATGTAATTGTTAAAGGCAAAAGTAATAGAGCATTAAATGATTTTGAATTTAATGGATTACCAGTTAAATCAAATGCTACTATGTGGCAAATGATTGAAAATCCTGAATCATGTTATTCAAATAGACTATTCCACTTTTACAATGATTGTGCAAGTAGCTATAGGACAATTGAAGAAGCAGAACATCATATTTCTTTGATAAAAAGACAAATTGAAGAAAACAGAGACAGATATGAAAGTTGTATTAAAGGTTCAACGGATAAAATGCTAAAGTTTGCTAATCAGTTTAGAGTGATTGATATTGAAGAAAGCAATTTTAAACATGATGATAATTATATAAACGCAAAACCTATATGGACTTGAAACTAAGATTTCTTGGGAAAGGAGTGAAGAGAAATGATGAATGGTGTTGATTTGATAAACAATCTAATTGATGAGCTTGGAAGAGCAAGGGATTTGTTGTATTCGCAGAATCCCGAAGAATCATCAGAAGAAGCTGTTTTGGTTAATGATATTAGAACAGATCTTGATAGATATTATGATATGGCAGATGAGATTGATGATGCAGTGAAATATATTGATGTTTAGTAACTAAACAAAATAACGTAAACGCAAAGGCAGTTAGGAGAATAATCTACTAGCTGCCTATTTTATTACAAGGAGGAACGAATATGGAAATTGAAGAATTAGTAAATAAAATCACAAAAGAGGCAGATTTAGATTATTATGACGCAGATATGCTGTTACACGACATCAATAATTTGCGTGGGGATGAGTGGTTAGAAACTATAAAATTAAGATGTAAAAAAGAAACAATAAAGGAATTTGAAAAAATTCTCTAGCGACTAGACAAGGCAACCAGAGAATATATAGCTGGTCGCCTTTTTAGTACAAAGAAATGGAGGAATAGACATGGAAATTACAATTAGAAACATTACAAAAGATACAATGGTTGATTTTAATAATGACCATACAATTAAATTGCCTATGGACAAAGAGAAATTACGGAATACGTTAGGTAATGATGAATGGATTATTATTGATGGTGTACCTGATGAATTGATAAATATAATCGACTTGAATAATCGCATAAGCGAAATTGGAGAAGAAGATTTTTGCATTCTGGCAAAAGCATTTTTACCAAAGGAAGCTATGGAAATTGAGGATTATACAATTATTGATTTTAATGGAGAAACTTCACAGTACAACGGAGGTAACGGAGTTTGTGCTAATGATGAATGGTTTGGAAGAGTGCTCCATGATTTAGAATATATCAATTTCCCATTCACATATACAGAAGAAATGGAAGACTATGTAATATGGGATCAGCTCTGGTACACAGCGAATAGCGAAGGTTGGTGCAATGTTAGATATAACGGAAATACATATCTTGTAAAAAGGTGGTGTTCATAATGTTAAATATCAAATGGGATAACGGAGTTGTAGGATATTTAAGTGAAAGCGAAAAAGAACTATGTGAAAAGATTGATAGAGAAATCAGTGCAATCAATGCAGTAAGCAAAACGGAAATATCTATAGTAATTAGCATTGAAGGTGGCAATCAATTCCATATAAAGAAAGATACTGGTTCGCTAATTGGATATATGAATGCAGAACAGTGTTGGTATGCAGTTAAAGGAATTATGACAAGTTTATTATACATGGAAAGGTAGGTTGATTAGTATGAAATATGTTCCGAGAAATGAATATTTTGAATTAATTGGAAAACTTGGAGTAAAGAAAGTAGAAAGCGAATATGAAATTGCAGACTTAGATTTATCCGCATATTCACTAAATGAAGATACAAAACGGATTGCAAATGTAAACTTCATGGAAGAGACAGAAGATAGAAATGGTAATTACATGTTAGGTGGACATTGGATGTCCGATTTAAGTTACCAATTCGCAAAGAAATGCAAATTCGACTTGGTTCAGGTAGATGGATATAGTTCTTATGCTTATTCAGATGAACAGATGGCAGTGTTTACATATACAGAGGGTGATATTTATCTTACATTGTTTACTGATAAAGTTAAATATGAAGCTGAAAAGGAAAGAACAATTAAATTTTATGAGGAGGAATATTGATATGAAAAAGAATACGGAATTATGTATAAGAGATAAAAATGGATATATTGTAGGTTGGAAAGCTGGGTATTCGGATGATGAATTAAAACAGTTGTTAGAACGACATAAAGACGAAGGATGGCATATAAGTTATGCAGAAAATACAGACGGTGGAGAATTTATTGAAGATGGAGCTGGTGATTGGGAGTACGACTACACAGAAGATGAAAACGGAAATGTAATTGATTAAGGAGGTCAATTTTATGAACATAAGATTGGAAATGGACAACTGGATTATAAATGACGAATACATTATTACTAATGGTGTAATAGGATATGAAGTTTATAAAAGCGGAACAGAAGATACAGAGGCGGAAGAAGTATATTCAAGTGAATCATTTGAGGAGTGCTTGACTTGGGTATGGAATAGCTTGTAGAAAGGATAATTGGTCTTATGAGATTACATCTATTTTGGCTTGATAAGAATTGGAAGAAACGTGGTGATTGTGCCAACAATTATAACCTCGTTATTGATATGAAAAATAAAACATATAAGGTATATACGAATGCCTTTTATGGATATTATCATCCAGACGACATTGAAGTTAAAAAGAAATCAGATATTGAAGATTATATAGAGTATTTAAAGAGAAATGGATTTATAGAAATGGAGTGCTTAAAATGTTAGATTATACAAAAATTACATTTAATGAGTTAGACAACACAGACAAGCCATTACAGGCATTTTATAATTATGATTTAAAAGAAAATGAAATTAATAGCTTTTTGGAAGAGTACGCAACTGTTGAAGAAGTTCCAAAAGGTGTATCTGTTCAGAAAGTAGAACTATGCTTAACGATTTACGCACAGCATGATTTTAAATTAGAAGCTTGTTGTACAGATACAAATAACGAACAGTATTGGGTTGAAATCAATGAACAGTTTACAAATGCAGATGAATTTATTCAGATGATTCCCGATTATGGAAAGATAAAGTTATAAGAAAGGAAGTATATGATATGAATAGACCATATGGATTTATCGAAGCTGATACAGAATTCAGAAATGTAATTGATTGCTTAAATGCAAAGCAGAGTATTGATTTGTGGTTGCTTGAAAAATACACTGATACATTTGAAAGTGGAGAGAAACATAAAATTAATGTGAGATATGTGCACCAATTATATGAAGGCAGAGAAAACATTATGGATTATGTAGTTGATTATATGAGGTTTGATTACGACAGATTATGTATTGTGATTAAACCTAATAAATGGATGAAAATGGAGTGATGAGATATGAAAACAGTAGATAAATTATATAAACAGATCATGGAATATTGGGAAGCATGTGCATATTGTAATTGCGAAAAAGATTTTGCAATCAATGACTTGTTGGAAAAATATGCTTTAAGTTGTGGAATTGATGAAAGAAAACTTGAAAACAGAATTGATCTTACTATCAGATGTATGACTAATTCGCAAAAGAGAACATTATATAAGAAGATGTTAGAATCAGGAATTAGAGAATGGAGTGATAAAAATGACAGTAAAAAAATTAAATAGAGATCAGTTACACGAACTGAAACAGGCGTATTATTCAGAACTTGTAAATGAAGGAACTTTTGCAGAAGTGATGGGAGTTAATATCAATGAGCCGTCATATGAAATGATTGCAAGTATTGATGAATATGTTAGTGATGAATTTATTTATGAACACTATGATAGATATAGTTTTACAGAAGATGATTTTTTCTGTAGTGCGGAAAGGAGTGCTTAATATGTTGGATATTACAAATTTATATGCTTACAGGATTGAAGAATTGGCTGTTGGGATAGTAAAGGCAAAATCGTATGAGGATGCAAGAGAAAAGGTGAAAGCAGCTTATTTGAAACACAATGATTGCTTTGATTCTGAAAGAGATTTTATTGAGTTAAAGGAAATTGCAGAGGATGATTCATGGTTTAGGGATAATCCTGATGTAGTTGAAGTCGATGAATTAGTGTAGAAATGGAGTGATGATATATGAATTATACTTATTTTGGAAACAGAATTGAAAGAAGCCCATTAGGAAATATGGGGTTACAGTTATTAGAAGCTCAAGAGAAATTAGTTTCTCAGGAATATGAAGTTGAGAATCTTAGAATTAAAGCAGCTATGTATAAAGCATATTTCTTTCGTAATTCCATATTAGCAGAAAAATTAGAAAAACAAAGTGAAGAAAACAGAGATGCACTTATTGGAGAATTTGATGGTTTTTCATATGCAAGTTGGAGAGCTAATGCTGTATATAGAACGCTTGAAGATATGTGCTATGAAGGACTATTAACTGAAAAAGAATATAGAGAATGCAAAGTATGAAACAAGAGTTTCCTTTGATAATGGGAGGTAAAAATATGTTATATTGTGATGAATATGATAAAGATTGCAGCGAGGTTACATCTGAAGAATGTGACAATGGTTGTTGTGACAGTTGTATGTATTGTGTTGTATGTACAGATGAGGAATGAAATGAGGATTTATTGGTAAGAACGGAGGTAGATAAAGTGATCAATGAATTTAAAAAATATGATAAAGAACATACAAGATTGGTTACAATCAGTGTTTCAGATTTTAATGAGCTTATAAAAGAAACAAATATCTCTATTGAGACAAAATGGGATTACGATTTAAAATCTCTTGAATCTATTAATGATATGAATAAAAGAACTGGCGAGCCAGAGATAAACTTAAATGAGTATAGAAATATGTATTGTGGAGTTAGTATATCAATAGTGAATAACCGAAACGATAATATTCCAGCTACTATAACAATTGCTAAGTGCTTAGATTTAAAGCATATTGATATACGGTGGAATGCATTTGATGGAAATAAAGTAGATTTAGAATATAAAATCTAATGAAACGATGATTTACTGAGATTATGGAAGGAAGGGATGATATGTTATTTAAAGAGTATTCAATAGAATGGTTTAATACATTTAAAAGTATGAAATCTTATAATACAAAGAGATTATATAAAAATATAATTGAAAATCATCTTATTCCTGAAATTGGTGAAATGGAAATGAATTATATTTCTGTTTCAGATCTTCAGCAGATTATTAATAATAGAGCTTCTAATCCAGCTACATGCAAACATATTTTATTAACGCTCAAACAAATATTTAAGTTGGCTAAAGAGGAAGGAGTTATTGGTAGGAATCTCTATACTTTTATTCAAACTCCATATTATGTGGCAAACGAAAAAAGAGCATTAACAAAAGAAGAGAAAAAAGCGGTTAAGAATATTAATTGTGATTCAATGAGTAAAATTTTTGTTCATATATTATATGGATGTGGATTAAGGAAAGGAGAGGCATTAGCTTTAACAAAAGATGATATTGTAAATAATGAATTAATTGTAAATAAATCAATCCACTTTGTTAAAGGAAAGCCGATATGTGGAGAACCTAAAACACATTCAAGTAATAGAAAAATACCTATACCTGATTTTTTATTAAATGAGCTTACTTCATATGTAAAAACAATTGACGATAAGCTCTTTTTTAATGTTGATGGAGATTATCTTAAAGATAGTGAGTATACAAAGATGTGGAAATATATAGTGAGAATAATAGATAAAAACATAAATGGAAATTCAAAATTAACAGCTCATATATTTAGACACAATTATGCCACTATCTTATATTATTCTGATGTATCTTTAAAACAAGCAGCAAAACTTATGGGGCATTCAAATGTTAATACAATTTTAGCAATTTATGCTCATTTGGATTCTGAGAATGAACAACTGACAGAAAAAATCAATAAAATATTTTATATTTAAGGAGGAATTAGAATATGACTGTTGGTGAAGTAAAAGAATTATATAAGGGAGAATATGTAGATTTAGAAGTTTATAAGCCTTTAAGTAGAGGACACTATTATCCGAATTGTTTTCATGGAGATAATTGTGTAAGTCTTGGTGATGATTCGCCACATGGAAATTATACTGAGGACATGGAAGCAGGTTTATATGAATTGATGAATCAGGAAGATTATAATAATACATTGATGGCAAATTGTGATTTTTATGCTGATTTTGAGGATTGGTATGGAGATAAAAATGCAAAAGTTCTTTGTATTATGCTTAAATAATTTATAATGAAACGGAAATTTACAGTGAAGAAAGGCAGGTAAAATTATGGATAGAAAAGAATATTTATTAAGACAGGTGTTGAAATTATTTAAGCAGCAGAAAGAAAGTCGTTATGTTTTAAATATTGAAGAAATGACTGTTATGTATGATGGAGCTGAATGTGATGGAAGTTGTCTTTGTGATGATATTATGGATGAGTTAGGAATTGACAGCTTAGAAGATATTGAGGATGAGAAATTATAATAATTGAATAATTTAGAGAACATATAAGAGATTGAAAATATCCAGTCTCTTATTTTTTATGGAAAGGAATGGATAATTTACAGTGAAAGGTTGTGATTGTAATGAGAAATTTTAGAGTAAATGGAATAAAAATACGTATAGTGAATAGATATACGGCTGGAATGGAAATTAATTTATTCAATCAGAAGTATGATGTAATGATGTTCAACACGGCTTATAATGCATGGACAAGATTATGTTCTTGTATGACTATTGCAGAAGGTAAGGAAATTGCTATAGAAAAAATAGAAACTATGCAGGAATTAGCAATAGTGATATAATAATACATAATAATAGAAAAGGAGGGATTAGATATGCTTAATGAAGAACAGGCAAATAAAGTAGGATTATTGCATAAAATTCAATTTGCAGTGGAAACAGTAGATGTTTCTAAATTTTATGAAGCAATAATATTATATTCAATGGAATATAAATGTGAAGTTCCTACTGAGGCAGCAAAGCTTGTCGAAGCACAGGAAAGAAAAGTTTCGCAGGATGAGTTAAAACAGCTAATGCAAGAAATAGCAATACCTGTGATTAACAACATTAAAACAAATGGAGAATGGGAATAAACATTTTTTCTTTTTAATAGATACATAGTGGAGAATAAAGAAGTGGATGACAATATGGTTATTCACTTCTTTATTTTTATCAAGAAAGGTTGTGATGATTATGTTTGATTACAAAGAATTTAAAAAGGAAATGTCTAAAAGAGGACATGAAGTACATAAGAATGGTGATTATATTACAATTATTCCTAATAATAATTACAAGGGATACAGTAAAGGATTTTTGTTTGCAACGGATATCATTGAAGGTTTTGAGCATGGATTAAAATTCATTACTATGGATCACTATAATACTTGGATATATAGTGCAAAATTCAAGATTGTGTGATAGAATTAAAATAGTAACAATAAAGACGTGAATTTATATTATAATTTTAAGGAGGATTTAAAAGATGGGTATTATTTTTGTATTATTTGGAATTTGTTATATTATTTTTCAAATTGTTAAGGAGGAAACTATTAAACCAGTATCGAAGGATTTTGATGCAAGAGCAGCAATGATTGACCAGGCAAAGAATAAATTATCAACGAAAGAATTCAATCGAAGAGTTGATGCTGGATATTATGATAGAAAGAATAAATAAAAATATTAGTAACAAAGAGTTAAGCTGTTGAGTAGAAATATTCAGTAGCTTATTTTATTTAGAATAGGAGAATATTAAATATGAATGATTATAGAGTAATTGGAAGATTCTATAGTAATGGAGTAAGAATGATAACAATATTAATGAATAAAGCAGCTTGTACTATGTCTGAAAGAGAATTTAATAGTTTCATTGGAAGATGGGAGTTGAGAAATTATGAGAATATCTAAAGATATACAAAGAAAAATGCATAAATTAGCACAACTGACTTCACAAGCAGCTATGCTTGATAAAGAAATCAATGATTATTTTGAAAGTAAAGGATATGATATTGATGAACTTCGTAGTGGGGACGGAACAACGATTGACGAATTAAATTATGGCAATGATATTACAAATACTTTTGTTAATGATTTTGAAAATGGAAAGTATGAATATTGTCGGGATATAGGGTAACAAGAATCCAAGTTTTCATAAAACGGTAACGATGTCCGTAGGCAGAAAATCTCTGATGTGTTATAGTTAATTAAAAACACAAGGAGAATTTAGTATGAAGAATATTGATAGAATGAAGCTGGCTCTTATAGATCAGATTACAAATATGACAACAGAACAATTTGAAAGATTAAACGATATATTGTGTGAAGAATATGACTTTAATCATGGGTATGTTAATAAAGCTGCAATATTTACTTGTGAAGATTGTAGGAGATTATATGGAAAATGCGTTGAATCTGAACGAACAGAAGAATGCGATGAGCGATTTATAAAGTATTTAGAAAGTGAAGTGTAATTTAAATGAAATCTAAGTTTACTATCAAATTAAGGAGGAAGATATGGCAAAGAAAATTATATATACAGATGAATTTGGAAACAAAATAGATATTAATTCAATCGAGGGTATTCATGTTATACTTAATGATATTTTTACAACATGCGATAATGAGAACAGTTGTTTATGCGTTAAAGAGAATATCAAAGCAAGTGTAGAAAAATGTTATGAAACCAGAAAACTAGAAATTAAAACTGGCAAACCTCAAGATAAAAGTAGCATTTGGTAAGGAATTTTAACTTTCCTTGGATGATTGGAGGTAATGATATGACAAAAAGTCAAATAGAAAAATTCGCAGTAGGTTATTCTTCTTATCCTACAGACTGTGTGGAAGAAGTATTAAAGGTTACTAATTTCGATGAAGATGTGGCAAGAAAAATTTTAGATGACAAAGAGAAAACATTAGCAATTTGGCAGAATGGAACAATAATGATTGACGGAGTAACACTTTGTTGTGGATATGATTTCGCAGAAGATGCTTTTAGCAAAAGGATAAATATTGGTTATTGTCCGATTTGTGGAAGAAAAATTGTAATTAAAAAGCCAATGAATGAATGATTTACTTGGAAGAATGGAAGAGGTGGTATAGTATGCAAAAAGCATATAAATGTCTTGGTGTGTGGCATAATGAATATAGATTGTATTATGATGGAAAACATAATGAATTTTTTATATTAACACCTAACTACAAAATCACTCAATCTCCTCGTAGGATTTGTGATGAACTTGCTGATTGGTGTAATCATATGATGGAAATGTTTAAAAGAGGTGATATAAGTGGAATTTACAAAGGGCGATAGAGTATTTCATAAGGGTTTAGAGCTTATAGGAACTTTTATGGAATATACATGGAATAGTGATGAAGAAGCTATTGTGAAATTTGATAATGCTGACAATCCTGATGATTGTAGACATATATCTGTAAATCAGTTGCAGAAATATCTAAGTAACGAAGAGATTGGAAAGAGAATTGTGAGGTATAATAGTGGACGAATTAAGAATTAAAGTTGAGCAACTTATTGAGGACTTAGAAAATGAAACAGTAAATCGTAATATGAACGACTTGGAAGAAGGTAGATATAAAACTTTGTGTGAAGTATTAGATTTGATTGATGAGCAGATGAAATGAGGTGGTATAGTGAAAGAATTTAGAAATACTGATGAGATTACAAAAGAAGATCTTGAAAAAATGTATAATGCCATTGTCAAATTTGATAATTATATTTCATCGGCAACAAGAAAGCCAACGGATGAAAATATTGGATTATATGAACATTGGATTGATTGTAGGTACGATATAGAGAATTTAATTGTATCCGAGAGATAAGAGGTGATATAAATGGTAAAATATATGGAATGTTCTAAATGTGGTAAGTCATTACTTGAAAATTCAATTATTGTTGTAAGAACTGGGTTTACAGATAAATATTGTTCATATGGTTGTGCAGCAATTGATAGTGGACTTTTTGAAAATATAAAATTAACTGATGAAATTGTCCAAGAACACAAATCTTGTGATGGAAGAGATTGGCTAATAGGAGATTGAGGTGATATAAATGAGCCGAATTAATAAAACGAAAAATAACTTAGATACTGTGTGGAATAATTTAGATTTAGCTTATGAATATATGGAAAGAGTTATTGAGGATTTATCACAAATGACTGGATTATCTGATGAATTAGAGAGAATGGTTGAGCAGTACGATTTGTCAGAAATCAGTATAATGAAGCAGGAAGTTGAAGAATTAATGTTTAACGCCGATGGAACGCAAAGAACCACTAAAATAGAAGATTATAGAAGTGGTAAAATTCCACTGTAAATGACGATTTCTTATGGAAAATTTGGAGGTAATAATATGAAAGTACTTGGAAGCTTTGTAGATTGTGTTTATGATTCAAATTTATATAAAGAGGATATGGGGGATATTAGAACAAAACTTATAAGTAGATTGCCAGATAAAAGAATCTGTGAAATGGCAAGTGTGCTTATAATCGACACGAAATATGATATGTATGTTGTAAAAATACGAAGACCTGAACTGAATAGTAGTGGATGTGTTGACATAGAAAAGACTCATAAGAAAATTTACAAAACTGATTTTATTGAAATTTCAAAGCGTGATTATAATGGATTAGATTGGAAAGAATCTGTTAAGAGAACAGATGAACTAATGAAACCAAGCTCGTTTGTTATTTTCAAAACAGATATTGATGTAGATACATTAATCTAATGAAAAGAATTGTTTCAAAAGAAAGGATATGATATTATGGTTAAGTTGAAAGTTGGAAGAAATATATTAGACATAAGTGAAAATGATTTGATACTTGATAATGGAGCTTGTTATCAAATTGTAACACAAAAAATTGGATATGGATTCAACAAAGCAGCTCCTAAAATGAGCAAGAAATTATTTAGCGATTTAAAAAACACAGGGTTAATTTTTACAAATGATGAGTTAAGACAGGCTGCTATAAAGAGATATGGAAATATTGTTGAAACATATTGGAAATTTAATATAGAAAGTATGAAAAAATTGGGATATTAAACCTAAAGAAAAATTGCTTTTCTAATTAAATATTAGTAAAAATTAGAAGCAGAAATAATCTGCTTCTTTTCTTTTATTTGTAAATATGTTAAAATAAAGGAAAACATAAACCATAACATAAGATGTACCGTTTTACGGGAATAAATATAATAGGAGGTTCAAGTATGAATTATGATGAAAGGGAGAAGCTTCTTAAAAGAGTAGAAGAAGGTGCAGAAAATAAAACATTCCGTGTAAACAACATCGAAGAATGGGGATTTATTTGTGGTGCATGGGTAGATTATGTTTTAAGGAATAGTAAACTACCAGATACAATTTATAAAGGTAGAGAAACATGGATGATGAAGTTGCTCGATGGGAATAAGATAGAACCATTTAAGAAAAAGTTGAGAGAAACTTTCACAAAACAATATATGTGTATTGTAGGCGAAACTGAATTTTTAAATGGGGTTTTTCTTAGCATCTTAGATTGTGATATTGAGGATAGTGAGAAATGGTCAGATGCAGCACTGTCGTTTTCCCTTGGATTAACTTCAAAAGTTGACTGGTAATTAAAAAATATAAAATTAAATATTATAATAAATATAAGCAACTAGATTGAGATCTAGTTGCTTTTTAATTACAAAAAATGAGGTGAATAATATTTGAGTAGATATAAAAACGGAAATCCAAAGCATGCAAGTCGATTCATATATATGAAATGTATGAATGAGAATATGTTGGCAAGAGGAATTCAACGTAAGCAGCAACGTGAGAAATTTCATATTAAAGATCTTACTTGTATATTATGCGGTGGAATCGAAACTAAAAATATGGAAGTAAGGTATTGTGATGATTATAAAGAGATTTATACAAAAGCATTAGAGAAAAGAGAGAATTATTACATAGATGATAGAAAGGTAGGCTGATTAATATGGCACAGACAAGAAATTATGCAACTAAGAAACCAGGCGACACAAAATGTGATCCGTTTTGGGAAATGTCAGATATACGTAATGTTGTCAATTGGTTTGAGAGAAACGAGGAGTGGGATGGGTATTTAATTACTATGTTTGGATTACTTCTTGGTCGAAGAATTTCAGATACGTTAACTCTTAAATGGTCGGATTTTTATGAAGAGAATGGCAGAAAAAAGATAATTATCAACTCCATTACTGAACAAAAAACTGGAAAAACTGTACAGCTTGCACTTAGTAGTATGGTATTTGAGGTTATAGATAAGTACGTTAAACATACAAATATTGTTCCTATGAAACATTGGGACGAATATATATTCAATCATCCAAGTAAGGATGAATGGAAATGTGTGGATCAGAAATATTTTGTCGATGGAAAATGTATCATAGATAATGTTGATCACACAGTCGAAGAGTGGGCTAAGTTAAGAGGTAATGATTGGTCTAATAAGAGAATTAGAGAAATCGAAGATGGATTTGAAAAGCAAAACAAGAAGAGGTCAAAAAAATATGGTGTGTATGACGATATGTTTGAATATATACATTACGTGATTGATCGTAAAGATGCTAATAAATGGCATTCAGATTCGTATAGGTCTAAATTGAAAAGGGCGGCAGATGAAGTTGGAGTAAAATCAGAAGTCTCCACACATACTTTAAGAAAAAGTTTTGCATTTTGGATTTATATGATGCATCAGTTTGATCCTAACTGTGGTAATTTTATTCAGAAGTTATTTGGACATGAAACATTATTACAGTCTTTAGACTACATGGGTGTGACAAAATATAAAAATAAGCAATATATGGAGGATCATGGAAAATTCATTAAAGATGTAATGGATAGTAAAGGAGACGAAATAGTTAAGAATATGCCAGTTATCTCATTAAAATCAGATGACTTTGGAAGAATCATCCGAATGCTCACAGATGATGTAGATAAGTATCAGGCAGCAATTAATATGGCAAATGAATTAAGAGTCATGTAAATATGCAAAGGACGATACAGATTAATTTGTGTCGTCCTTATTCTTACTTGCTTTATTAATTTCAGTTGCATAGGTTAGTAATCGCTTCATTTGATAGTCATCAGTATCTAATATTTCGAGTGGCGAACAATTAAGTTCTTTACAAATTGCCTCTAAAATATCAAATTTAATTGAAGTTGATTCACCTTTGTAGATTTTGTCAATCGTTGGATATGTTACACCTATTTTTTTTGCTAGTTCATAACGTGTCATATTTTTTTCTTTTAACTTATTTTGAATAGATAATCTCATAAATGCAATCCTCCTATATATATAGAATACCATATATAAAAGAAAAAATAAATATAAAAAATATTTGTAATAGTACTTGACAATATATATAGTGAAGTATATAATATGAAATATCAAAGGAACAAACAGAGAAAGGAGGGCTAAAATAATATGGACATAAAACGTGGTGAAATATACTTCGCAGATGTAACAAAACATGATTCTCAAGGCTCAGAACAGAGTGGTAGAAGACCAGTACTGATATTGCAGAATGATATTGGCAATAAGTTTAGCCCTACCACTATAATTGCCATCATAACAACAAAATCTAAAAGGGAATTGCCAACACATGTCGAGTTACATAAAGATGAAGTGAACGGACTAAAACATGATTCGGTTGTAGCTCTTGAACAGATTACTACAATTGATAAGGATAGGATAAAATTTAAGATTGGTGAATTATCTGAAAAAGATAATATTCGTGTTATGGAAGCAATGAAGATAAGTTTGGCGATGATATAATAGAGAGGAGAGAATATGTTTATGAAGACAGAAGCATATGATTATTCAACAATTGATGAAGCTATAGAAAGATTACAGAAATTAAAAGCTGAAGGTAAAAATCCTAAGAATGTAGTAATCCTCACAATGGACTTTGATAATAATACCTCATCAAAGAAAATTGCAACACCTGATGATGGTTGTCTATTAGTTAAGAAGTCAAAAACAATCATTATGAATGAAGATGAATATATTCCACATATGCAGCTTTTTAATACAGAACAGAATATAAAGAATATCATTAGAAGAGGAATAATGCATGACATACTTTTATAATAATTTGTCCAGATAATAGAATAGAAAATATGATAAAATATAGTATTCGTGATAATTCTGCTATATTTTATCTTTACATAATTTGAGATTTTATGCAGTGTGTATAAAATAAAATGCAAAATTGCTTCGAATATATGTTTGTGTTCTATTGACATCGAATACATGTTCGGATTATAATATGCAATATGGAAATGGAAATAAGAAATAAAAGAGACTATACGGATGCTCGTGCGACCAAACACTTTTTGAACATCATCATATATAGCCTCTTTCTACGAAGGAGAAGAGCAACAATGTACTCTACTCACATTTATTATATGATATTTCTTTATTTTTAGTCAATGTACTTTCGTACATTTTTTCCAAAAATTACCAAATTTAATAGCATTTTAATTTCTTTGGTATATCCAAGGCTTATTAAAGTGCGCCAAAAATCAGAGAGGAGTGTTGTTTTGTTTATATTAACAGATGGAAAGAATTATGTTATGGAAAATCCTATGAAGTCAGGTGAGTATATAATAACGACTTCAAGTTCTATGGCAAAGGAATTTACTTACAAACAGGCGAGGTCATTAGTACAGAACAGTAGAAAGAAATATTCATGGATTAAGAAATATAATCTTATTGATGTGGATACAGGACAGAAATCTGATAAATCTCTTTATTATAGAGGAAATGCAAATGTTTATACAGGAGATGAAGGTAATTTTGATTATGCTTTATTAGATAAGATTGAATCAGAAGCCAATTCTATCTTAGGGTTAGCAGGCTGGGACGACAATCAACTTATTACATATAAAAATTTATTAAATACTGAACTATCAAAGTGCGATAGTGCAGAAAGTGATATTAATCATGCATTAGAAAAATATAAGAAAATACATAATGGCAAGAAGCCACAAGCTCATAAGGTAGCAAAGATAGGATATTTACTTGATGACATACGAGATAAACATAAACGAATAAAGCAGTGTATAAGGTATGTTCAGGTTATGCAAGATGCGATAGTCAAAGGATACAACATTGAGAAGATAAAATTGGAACTTAGTAAAGTCACTAGCGATGATTATAAAGGTAGAACGGAATATTGGAAAATGGCTAATGATATTTTGGAGGATTAATTATGGTGATATGTAAAAATTGTTTAATTGCTATGGTAGAGACTATGAGTTTTCAACCAGGAGAAAGAAATCGACATGATAGATATTGTAAGTGTCCAAAATGTAAAAGAGAAACTAAACATATTAAAGTTATGAATTCTGAATTGTCTTTCGGTGAATATATGAATAAAGAATTGCGAAAGGCAGGTAGATGAAATGATTAATAAAGAGATGATGAGGATTATTAATAGTAATCCTGAGATGATGAAAATCATTAATGATTATTCAGATGATGAAAACAAAAAATTAAAAAAATTATGTCACAAGATTTGGCGTGGGAAGATTGATATGTATGAATATGATGATTTATATGATGTCGCTATACAATGCTTAATGGAATCTGTGTATAGTTTTAATTCAGAGAAAGCAAATTTTGAAACATATTTAACAGGAAACATTAAAAGAAAATTTGATACATGGATGCGAGATAATAGATTTCGACTAAAAAGAAATAATCTTGTCACGGATGAAAAAGGAAAAATAATTTATGACGAAAACGGCACTCCAACGATAATTAAAAATATCTCATTAGATGCACATACGGAAGATGATAATAACTTAATAGAGAAATTAGATTCAGGAATAAATATAGAAGATGAATGTAAATTTAATTTTGATTCTGATGAAAAAGTAGAAAAGTTTCTCAATTCATTATCTAAAATACAAAAAAATATCTTGCTTATGCGGATGGAGGATTTTCCTTCTGAGAAAATCAAAGAAGAATTAGGTATTTCTAATGGAGAATATAACAGTGCAATGAAAGCAATAAAAATGAACAAAGGGCTTTCGATGTTCTCAATAAATAAAAATGATGGTGGTTATAATATGGAGGTAAATATGGAAGATAGAATTATTGAAATTAGCGAATCTGAAAATTACAGAATGGATAAATATAGTATGTACTCGTTGTTACAAGATAAAAAAAATGGGGATATGAATTGCAATTATATCTTGCAGCGTGAACCGTTTCAATGGAGTAAGGAAGAAGCAAATAGATATTTCTGTCGTATTCTTAGCAATCTTCCAATTCCTGAAATTATACTTTGTGAACAGAAGAAAAAGGGATTAACTATATCACATTTGATTGATGGATTGCAGAGACTTTCATATGCAGAAGCTTTTAAGGAGAATCGAATTAAGATTGGTTCGGCAGGAGCGGAAAGACACTTAATTCAGTATAGAGATTATGTTTTAGATGATAATGGAAATCGTGTGCCTGATGAAGAAGGATTTCCTGAGTATGAAATGAAAGTTTTTGATGTTATTGGAAAATATTATAAAGATTTACCAGATGAGTTAAAGAAAAGATTTAATAATTTTAATATTAATGTAACAAAGTTTTTTGATTGTACCGATGAGCAGATTGCCGATCATATTCGTGATTACAATAATCATGCAAGTATGAATAAAGAACAGGGTGGATTACTCAACGTATCAGCCGATATTGCTGGACATATTAAAAAGATTTCTCAAAAAAATTCATTTTTCAAAAACTGCGGTAAGTTTACAAATAATAATTCAATTAAAGGAAAACTTGAAAGAGTTGTTGTTGAATCAATTATGTTGTTATTCTTTCGTGAATCGTGGAGAGCGAGTTTAGATTCGATTTATAAATTCGTCAATGAAAATACAACAGAACAGCAATTTTTAAAATTGAATTCACAGTTTAACAGATTGGAACTAGCATTAGGTGATAATAACAAAGATTTATCAAAGGAATTATTTACACCTACAACAATGCCAATGTGGATTTCAGTGTTTGATAAATTTACTACATATAATATAGAAGATAGTCGTTTCGTAGATTTCTTAAATGCATATAACATAGAACTCAAAGACAAAGAAATCAATGGTATATCAATGGCTGACTTTAAGGATCAACAGACCAAGAAAAAGACAACTATTGTAGGTAAGATTGATTTACTTATAAGGCTTATGAATGATTTTTTACATATTGATACAACTGAAACAGAGAATAATATAGAGTCTTCTGATAATAAGGTAACAAATGATAATGAATCTGAACAGAATACGGGTTGTGATGATGAAATATTATCATTTGTTAAAGAAAATGTTGCCGATGATATAGAGGATATTGATATAAAGGAATACCAGGATTTCGTGGATGTGTATTTAGATATAAATAATCCATTATATATACAATGCAAGGCAGCATTAATGGCATTAACAGCATATGCTTACAGAACCGAAAAGGATGTTGAATTGGCGACCTGGTTGGAAAATTATCAGAAGAATGCTACTGATAAGAATTATAGTCCATCACAAGATGTTAATTATAAGTATATTAAGATGGATTTTGATAATTACATAAACTTCTTAAATAATGTGAAGAAAGGAGGGATAATTAATGTTAATTAAAACATTGTTCAAAAGTATCGTATTGAAAAAGAAGATAAAAATCGAAGTAGTGGAAACCTTATCTGATATTTGTTTATACATACAATTAGACGGATTCAAAAAAGATAATGGGTATGGTCAATTTATGTATGCACATTATAACAATTTACAAGATATTCTAAAAGAATATAAGGGAGAAAAATAACTACGCAGGATATTACAATGTATTTTAGCAAAAAGTGTAATCCTAGACAGAACATAAATCTACCACTGATTAATGAAAGGAGGGAAATTAAATGATTGGATTTATTATGATTATAATTATAGTTTCAATTATATGTAGCTCATTTTTATTCGGATTTTACATGTCTTGTTGTAAAGAAAATGAAGTTGGAATGTTTAAAAAAACAACTTATGATGAAGAGAGATTAAATGAGTTAGAACAGCGAATTGAAATGTTAGAAAATAGGAATCTAAGGGAGAATATATAAATGCCGGCATTTTTTATATTAGTCATTATAGGAATGATAATTTTATGGTTTCTACTGTCGCCTCTATTTTCAAAAATTGGTGAGTTTGTTACCAATATTATAAATAGGGTATTTTCGACAGATGAAATAAATAATGATAACGAAGAAAAGGAGACAAAGTGATGAAAAAAACAAAGAAAATTGGAGGAATTATAACAGTAGGTGTAATTGTTATTGTTGCAATACTATTGTTAATATCAAGTGTACGTGTGCCTGCTGGCTATATTGCCGTTCAGTACAGTATGTCGGGTGGAGTAAAAGGCGATATTCTTACACAAGGATGGCATTTAAAGTCACCAACTGTAAAAACGACACTTTACTCGGTGAGTCTTGAACAGAGTTATTTAACGTCTGGCAAGGACGGAGACTCTAAAGATGATGACAGCTTTTCAGCAAGTTCATCTGAAGGTAAGGCTATGCAGATAGATCTTACTTTTACATATCAGTATAGTCCTGATAAGGTAGCTGATTTATTTACAAGATTCAGAGGTCAGTCTGGTAAGGAAGTAAGAGATAGTTTCATCAAACCAAACATTATTAGCTGGACTAAGGAAGTTGTTGCAAATTATAAGGTATCAGACATTCTTGGTTCTGAGAGAGCAAACGTTAATACAGCATTAACTGATTATCTTAATAAGAAGTTTGAACCTTATGGAATTGCAATTAGCAATGTATCATTAATTAACATTTCTGTGGATGAGAAGACACAAGAAGCTATTAATGCAAAGATTACAGCACAGCAGGCAGCCGAAACTCAGGAAATTAACAATCAGACAGCTATTAATAAGGCAAAGGCAGATGCAGAAGTAACTAAGGCAGAAGCAAAGGCTAAAGCTGATGCACAGCTCATAGAAGCTCAGGCACAGGCAGAAGCTAATAGTAAATTAAGTTCTTCAATCACTGATGAACTTATAAGAATGAAGGAAGCAGAAGCAAGACTGGAACATGGCTGGGTTGAAATTCAGGGTGTCAATACTGTAGTTAAGTAATTAAAAAAGATAAGGGTGTGGTAAATTTCACACCCGACTGATAGCTGTGGTGAAGTGGTCAACACAACAGATTTTGATTCTGTCATTCGTGGGTTCAAATCCCACCAGCCTAGTTTTGTACCATTAGCTCAGTTGGTAGAGCATTTGATTTTTAAGATGTTGGAAGACAGAAATGCAAAGAAACTAATCAAGATGAAAGTAACGTAGCATTTCAGGAGGTAGAATTGTATGAAAAAGATAATTAAAAGCTATATGGAATACGGAGAACATTGTGGAATTGCGAAACAAGTCGAAGGAAAGGTCGTTGATGCAGAATTAGGAAAAGATAATCTTTGGCATTTTGAATTTGGTGGATATAAATGGGTAGCAAGCGACTATGCATTTAAAGAGTAAAATTCTTTTCTTTGAATTATGAGGTGAAATATGGAGATACAAGAAATGGAAGTACATCAAACAGTAAAAAAATATATCTTAACAGAGGACGAATATCATAGTTTAATAAACCAAAATAGAAAATATGGAAGCAGAAAAATTAAAGAGTATATTATTTTTTGCATAGAGTATTACAAATTTGAATTAAACGTTCGTGGAATGCAAGAATTAATTCAGGATATTATTAATTTTGTAGAAGGAAACAGAAATGATATTCCGAATTTATATGACAAGAATTTTTTTAAATGGTTGGATGAAAATAGGTAAATGATAACAAGAATTAAATGTCCGATTTTTTTGGAAGAAAGGTGAAAAGATGCAAATAAATATTAGTTATACATTATATACAGACGGTGATTACAGTTTAAGGAATGCCGAAGATTTTGGCTGTACTAATAGAGACGTAGTAGTTGATGATTCTGAATATTATGATTATGTTGGTTCTATGGAATTTAAATATGAAGATGAGTGGCATTGTAAAAACGAAGCGAAGAGTTTTCTTTGGAGATTTTTATGTGATGGAATTCATATATCTTATACACATCCTTGGTTGCTTAAAGATTTTTATGATATTATGGAATCTTTAGAGAATATTATTAATGAATATCAAGAGGGAATATCTGTAGCCCAAAGGCATATAACAGGCAATTATGAAGGAACAGAAATTAAAATAGAAATATCAAAGTAAAATTTTCTTTGGAAGAGAGGTGAAAATAAATGAATAGTGAAGATAGAAAAAATGAAATACAGAATATGATTGCTGATAGGTTGGCAGATAATGATACTGTAAATTGTTTATTTCAGATACTTTTATTAAAAGAAGAATCAAAAGATGCCCTTGAAGATCTACTTAAAAGAAATGGATATGAGATATATACAGTTGATACAGTAGATGGTTGCTGGAATCTAAATGATGATTGGTATGAGCTTGATAATGTGAAATCTATTGTTGAATTTTGTGGCGTATATCCTGTTGAATGGGATATTAATGATGTGGTTTTACTGGAAGAACTTTATTATAACAGAGATATATACATTAAAGTATTTTGGAAAAAAGAAAGCGAAGATGGAACGATTAAATATATTCCAAATAATTAACAAGAAAACTTCGTTTCATGCGAAATTAAGAAAGGAGACAATATGTTAAACGTAGGAGATTATGTAGGACAGATTAACAAAGATTCATCTGGTGTATGGAAGTTATATAAGGATAAGATAAATAAAATCACTACAACAAAGAAATATGGTAGAAGATATTTTACCAAAACAGTGTTTCGACCATTAGATGCAGATGATGTAGATAACAATACAAAAGATATGGAAGAGTCGATTTGTGAAGGATATATCATCGTAAGAGAAGTGTTTGGGTTAAATAATAAGACTGAACCTTATGCTGAAAGATGGATAAAATGGGCTAATGAAAATCCAGATAAAGCGACTGGTTTGATATAAACGGAGAATATAATAATAGAAGCAATTAACAAAAAATAAATATAAGAAAGAAGAGGTACAAAACATGGATGGATTTATGATGTTTAAGAAGGCTTTACAGAAGCACTTCGATGAAATGCAGAAAGAGGCAACACATTTATTTGAGGTAAATGTAGATAAGGATGAATTATGGAATACATATCTTGATAGCTTCCCTGCTGGTACAAATGAGATTTTCAGAGAGCGTAGAGAGCATGATTGTAGTTGTTGTAGACAGTTTATTAAGAATATTGGTTCTGCTGTCACTATCAAGGATAACCAGATTCATACGATTTGGGAACTGAATCTTGGTGATACAACATATCAGCCAGTATGTGATGCACTTGATACTTTTGTAAAAGCTCATACAGTTACAGATATTTATACAACTAAGTTCCCCAAAATTGGTACAGATTTTAACTTTGAGGAAATCAATGAAAAATCTCATCAGTGGGATCATTTCTTCTTAGAGCTTCCAAACAAGTTCGTAAATAGAAGTAGTCGTTCTAACGAGGAAGTTAAAGGACAGTTCAGAGATACAAGAAATGTATTTAAGCGTTCTCTCGATGAGATTACTATGGAAGCACTTGATACAATTCTTGAACTTATCAATTCAAATACGCTTTACAAGGGCGAAGAGTGGAAAGGTGTACTCGCAGAGTTCAAGAAGTATAAGAAGGAATACGATAAGCTGACTTCTGATACTGAAAAGGATTTATATGCTTGGGAGAAGTCGGTAACAGCAGGTATGGCTATTGGTAGAATTAGAAATCATTCTATTGGAACACTTCTTATTAATGTAAGTGAGGATATGGATCTTGACACAGCAGTTAAGAAGTATGAGCAGATTACAGCACCGAGCAACTATAAAAGACCAAAGGCTATTTTTACAATGAAAATGCTTGAGGATGCAAAGAAGACCATTACAGAACTTGGATACATGGATTCATTACAGAGAAGATTTGCTAATCTTAATGATATTACTGTAAATAATGTACTGTTTTCAAATAAGAGTGCTGCAAGAAGAATGGTTAGTGCAGATGATATCTTTGGACAGATGGAAAAAGATGTTGCTGTAAGTCCTAAGAAGTTTTCTAAGGTTGAAGAGATTTCAGCACAGGATTTCATTAATAAGGTACTTCCAACTGCAAAGGAGATTGAAGCTTTTGTAGAGAATAAGCATGAGAAGAACTTTGTTTCTATGATTGCACCTGTTAATCCAGACGCTAAGACAATGTTCAAGTGGAATAATGGATTATCTTGGGCTTATTCAGGAAACATTACTGATTCTGATATGAAGCAGAATGTAAAAGCTGCTGGCGGTAATGTCGATGGTGTACTCAGATTTTCTATTCAGTGGAATGAAGATGGTCATGATAATTACGATCTTGATGCACATTGTATTGAGCCAGATAAGAATGAAATTTTCTTTAGTAATTGTAGAAAGCCAAGTGTTTCAAGAATGGGTGGTCAGTTAGACGTTGATATTATTCATCCAGATGGAAAGGTTGCAGTAGAGAATATTACTTGGGAAGACCTGTCAAGAATGAAACCAGGTGTTTATAAGTTCTTTGTACATCAGTATTCAGGAAGCGTAAGGCATGGATTTAGAGCTGAGATTGAATTTAATGGAGAAATTTACAAGTTTGATTACGATAAGTCGATGAGAACTGATGAAAAAGTTCAGGTTGCAGAAGTAACACTCGATGAGAATGGAAACTTCTCAATTAAGGAGAAATTAGCAGGAAATTCATCTATTTCAAGCCGTGAGATTTGGGGTGTAAATACAAATCAGTTTGTTCCTGTATCAGTAATTAGTTACAGTCCAAACTATTTTGACGAGCAGGATGGAATTGGTCATAGACATTTATTCTTTTTCTTGAAGGATTGTGTAAATAGCGAAGAGCCTAATGGATTCTATCTTGAGTTCCTTGATAATGATTTAATGAAGCATAAGAGAGTGTTCGAGGCTTTAGGTGCTAAGTGTCATGTAGAAGATACTGATGATCAGCTTTCAGGAATTGGATTCTCTATGACAAAGAGAGAAGATTTAATTATTAAGGTTAAGGGCGCAACAGAGCGTGTAATGAAGATTAAGTTTTAATTAGAATTAGAAAAGGAGATTATTATTATGACAAACAACGAATTATTTATCAATGCAACAAGAGCAAACTATCAGTTCCCATTCAGAGGAATGATTAACGTAATTGATTTGTGGGATTTATCTCTCACAAATCTGGACTCAGTATTTAAGACACTCAATGCGGAAGTAAAGAAGTCTGAGGAAGAGAGTCTTCTGAATACTAAGTCAAAGGAAGATGAGGAGATTTCTAACAAGATTGAAATTGTTAAGTATATTGTTGGCGTGAAGTTGGATGAGAAAAAGAAGAGAGAAGACGCTAAGAAAAATGCTGAGATGAGACAAAGATTGCTTGAAATCAAGGCTAAGAGACAGGATGCAGCACTTGAGAACATGTCTGATGAGGATCTGGATAAGGCACTTGCAGAATTAAGTGAGTAATTGTTACAAATATACCATATATAGTATTAATAAGCAATATATACTATATATGGTATATATTTTACGCTAGAAAGAAACGCACATTTCTTGAGAAATTTTGGAGGTTAAGACATGAAAAATAGAAATAGTTATGAACGATTAAAACGCATTCAGACATCGTTATCTGAATTGTCAAAGAGTCTTGACGAACAGTATTGCAAGATGCGTCAGGAATGTATGGATGAAATTATTGAGGATAGAAAAGAATATGTGACAAAGAAAAATGAAATGTATTCACTGTATGAGAAAATTTCTGAAAGCGATTCTATGAGAATGACATGGATTAAGAATAAATTACCATGGTATATTACAAAATTTTGTAAGATTTCAAGTACAGAAATATCATTGAGAGATACAAGTATTTTAATTGGTGTAAATTTTGGAAAATCATATAGACCAAATTGTTATATTGAGATTACACCAAGAGATATTGGATGGATTTAAGGAGAATAATACAATGTCAAACTTATATGTATATCTAATATGCTCTCGTAACAAGGATAATAAGGATATTCCAAATTTCAAGGAACGAGCCGAGACAATCCTTGAATATAGAGAAAATGAAGATAAGGTAATTGATGCTTTTAAGAGTTTTGCAGTCAAAGGACTTACTGGCGAACAGACAAGGTTATACAGGTCAGTTAATTCAAGAAATGAAGAAAAAATCAGAGAAGAATTTATTATCCGTCTGTTGAGAGACAAACCAAGTATGACACAGCTTAATCGTACATTAGCATCCGTTGCACAGCAGGTACAAAATCGTGATGAGAGTAAATGGCTGTTTGATTTTGATGTGGATGATAGAGAAATGGCGGCTAATTTTCTTTCTGATATTAACCATTTTTCGGGAATTAAGCTCATTGATATGAAATGTCATAAGACTCCTCATGGCTATGCTATTGTAGTTCCGCATGGTTTTGATACAAGAAAACTTATGGAAAAGTGGAAAGGTTATGATATTACATTAAAGAAAGATGGGCTGTTGTTTTTGGATATGATAACGAATAAGTGAGGTAAAATTGATGAAATATAGAGAAGAAAATAAAGACTTATTTACAGTACCAGAAGATTATTATTTAGCACATTGTATCAGTGCAGATTTTGGAATGGGTAAAGGAATTGTAGTTGAGTTCAATAAAAGGTTTGATATGAAGAGAAGGTTGCTGACAAAATACCCATATTATTTTGACCAGTACACTCATAAAAGAATTGGTGGTGACTGTTTATTAGAAGATAGAGTATTAAATCTTATTACAAAAGAGAGATATTTTCACAAACCAACAATTATCACAATGAGACTTGCACTTGAAAAGATGAAACAGATTTGTTTGGAGAATAATATAAAGAAGATTGCAATGCCTGTAATTGGTTGTGGTTTAGATAGGCTGAACTGGAATGATGTCTCAGAACAAATTAAAAATGTTTTTGCAGATATGGATGTTGAGATTTTAGTGTGTAAGAGGTAAATTATGGCAGTATATGTAACAGGTGATATACATGGAAATCCTGTAAGATTAAGTAAAGATAATTTCTATGAACAGAAAGATTTTTCTGGTAATAGAGATGAGAACACTGTAATTATTCTTGGTGATTTTGGTCTTGTATGGAACAGAGATGGTGAAAGCAAACAGGAAAAATATTGGTTGAATTGGTTAAATCAGAAACCATTTACAACTATATTTGTTGACGGAAATCATGAGAATCATAAAAGACTTGCAACTTATCCTACAAAAGAATGGTGTGGCGGTAAGGTTCATGAAGTCAGATCCAATGTCTTACATTTAATGCGTGGTGAAGTGTTTACTATTGAAGATAAGAAATTCTTTACATTTGGTGGTGCATCAAGTCATGATATTCAGGATGGTATTCTTGATTACAGTGACAAAAATTGGAGAGAAAAAGCCAAAGAACTTGATAAACAAGGTAAATATATGTATCGTATTAAAGATTTGTCTTGGTGGGAAGAGGAATTACCAACAGACGAAGAAATGCAGCATGGGTTAGATGTTTTAAAAGAGAATAATAATGTAGTCGATTATATTATTACACATAGTCCTTCTACATCAGAGTTATGTCTTATGGGGAGTAAAGGATTATATGAACCAGATGTGTTGACTAATTATTTGGAAGAAGCGAAAGCTACAACTGAATATAAAAAGCATTTGTTTGGTCATATGCATGTGAATAAAGCAATTAATGATAAAAATATTTGTTTGTATGAACAGATTGTTAGGATATTGTAAAGTGAGGTGAGATGAATGGTAAATGAATTTACATTATATGGTGTAATGGATAAATTAACAGGTAAATTAGTAAGTAATCTTACAAACCCACGACACAAATATTGGGAAACAAGAAAAACTGCTGAGAATGCGGTTAGAAATTTTATGTCAAGACGTTATAACACTGATAGGCAGCTAGAAGTTGTAGAAATTGAATGTAAGGTAAAAGTGGTAAGTGAGGTGAAAGAGTGAATAAAAGTAAATTTACATATCCAAAATGCCCATATTGCAAGAAAGAGTACAAAGATGGAGTTATGGAATATGATTTAATGAATTTGGTAACACAAGGCTGGTGTAAAGAAGTAAAAGTGAAATGTCATAGCTGTGATGAGTATTTTAAAGTGAAGGCACATATCACATATTATGGCTCAAAGTTAGTGAGGTGAGAGAGTGAAGATATTTTTGGCAATTTTAATTCTAATTTCAGCATTAAATATAAATCTGACTTTAGAAAAGTTAAATGGTGAAAAAAAGAGATATGATTTACATTGTATCGTGTCATTATTGGCGTTTATTTTGTTTTTAATTTTCTTCTAAGTAGAGAATAATCTAATATAGGTGTAATTCTATTCATGGCTGATCAGCCAAATTTTCTACAATTAAGAAAGGTATTATATGAAAACATACGAAAAGATTTTATTTAAAAAAGAAGCAGAGTCTCCTTTGGCTTGGAGAAGTGATAAGAAAGCCAAAACATGTATTGAAGTTATATTCTTTTTTGATTTTAAAGAAGGTGCAAGGTTTACAGTAAGAGCAGGTAACATATCTGCTTGTCGTAGAAATCCTTTTGAGGCATTTTTGAGAGTATTAGAACATGAATCAATTGGCATGGCTAAATATGATTGGCTCAAAGAAGATACAAGAAGCAAAGGCTTATGGAAACAGTTATAATTTAAAAAATAATCATATATAGAAATTTCTATCTTGGCGATTCAGCCAAAATTTCCAATTAAAAGTAACAAGAAATATTTTTTTCCTATGGTTTTAGCAGACGTGCAAATTCCATAGGATTTTATAACAAAATAATATTAAAACGAAAGGATTTAACAGTAAATTCTAGGATAAATGATTGCGCAATCTCTGTAGATTAAAGGATTTTGACAGAGAATAAAGAAAAAAATAATTATTGTGAGTTAAGTGTATTAAGTTTATGCGATGGTATGTCATGTGGACACATTGCATTAGAGAAAGCAGGATTTAAGATTGGTAAATATTTTGCCTCAGAGATTAAGGACGTGGCAATTAAGGTAACAAAAGATAATTATCCTGACACAATTCACATTGGAGATGTGAATAAGATTACATATAAAGATGGCGTATTACATACAGAAGTCGGAGATTTTGAAACGAATATTGATATTGTAATGTTTGGTAGTCCTTGTCAGAGTTTTTCAAGAGCAATGATTAAAGAGAGGAAGATTGGTTTTGAAGATCCAGAACGTTCAGGTCTGTTTTATGAGTGTAATAGAGTATTGAAAGAAGTAAATCCAAAATATTTTCTTATGGAAAATGTAGTGATGAAACCTGAAGACGAAGCCGTTATTAGTGAAATGATGGGAGTAAAACCTATCAGAATCAATTCTTCTCTTGTAGTAGGACAGCTTAGAGATAGATATTATTGGACTAATATTCCAGGAGTAACAGTTCCAGAAGACAAAGGAGTTACCCTACAGAGTATACTCAATGATGGATATGTACCAAATGAGAAAGCAAAATGCCTTTGTAAGAATGATTCTCACGGATACTACAACGGCTGTTTTTGGACACCAATTAAGAGATTTCACAGATTCTATTATAAGTCGTTTGGAACAATGGTGTTCCCATCGAAAGAGTATTTTGATAACTGTTTAGAGGTTACAAAGAGAATATTAGATGGAAGAAAATCTTCTGCAAAAATTTATGATGATTATAATGGGCATGATTTTGATGAAGCAAGATATTTGTGGAAAGATGAAAGAGCAAGATTACAAGGTGTGCCAGAAGAATATGTCAAAAATATATCTGAAAAAGATGCTGCTGATGTACTTGGAGATGGTTGGACTGTACCTGTAATCGCACACATTTTTAGTTTTATGAAATTTTAACAGAGAATAACAGAATAGAGAGTCAGTTATTGGCTCTCTATAACAGAGGAGGTGAAACAATATAAATAAAGCGGAAAGACATGTAATAAACAAAAACCATCCAATGTATTCAGCTTGCGATAACTTATGTTTTCTAGCAAAGAACATGTACAATCTATGCAATTATACAATTCGCCAAGAATTCTTTGAGACAAAGAAAGTCAAGAAGTATGGTGACTTAAATAAGGAATTAAAACATACAGATGCTTTTATGGAACTTGGATCGAATGCAGCACAGATGGTTACAAAAGCATTGTGTAAGTCTTGGAAATCGTTTCTTGTATCAGTTAAAGATTATACTATTCATCCAGAAAAGTATTTGGGAAAACCTAAGATACCAGCTTATAAAAAGAAAGACGGTAGATTTGTTTGTACTTTAACTAATATGCAAACGAAAGTAAAAGACGGTTATTTGTATTTTGCTTTTAAGAGAATGAAAGAGTATAACAATTTAATTCGCACAAAAGTTACAGGTCATCATTTGTCTACGAGAATTGTTCCAAAAGGCGGTTGTTATATTATTGAAATTGTTTATGACGATGAAAAACAATGTAAAAATAACTTGGATAGAAACAGAATTGCTTCGATTGATTTAGGAGTAAATAACTTTGTAACAATGGTAAATAACATAGGAGAATCTTCTATTGTTATAAATGGCAAAGGAATTAAATCTTATAATCAGTATTGGAACAAGAAAGTTTCTAATCTAAGAAGTATTGCGAAAACCGTAAATGGATCTGATTGGACTAAGCAAATGCAGAATCTTACAAATAAAAGATATTTCAAGATGGAGTATTTTATGCATTGTTCAAGCAGGTGGATCGTTAATTATTGTGTCAAACATAATATAGGAACGCTTGTTATTGGAAAGAATGATGGTTGGAAGCAGAAGTCAGATATGCCTAAAATAATTAATCAATCATTTACACAAATTCCATATGAAAATTTTATACAAAAATTAGAATATAAATGTGTTGAAACAGGCATTGTTTTGGTCAAAACAGAAGAGGCTTATACTTCAGGAACTTCTTTCTTAGATGATGAGTTACCTATAAAAGAAAATTATAACAAGTCACGAAGAGTTTATAGAGGACTATTTAAAAGCAACAATGGAGAATATATAAATGCCGATGTTAATGGTGCATTTCAAATAATGCGTAAAGTATTCTCAAATGTAAAAGCAGATGAGATAGTGGGTGCATATTCACACCCTGTAATTATAAATTTGTAATTACTAATGGCAAATAAAAAGCCAATGAATGCGGAATTTCTTCTGAGTTTTCAGAGAATAAATACATATAAAAACAAAGAAAAGAGGATTAAATGTATGAGTAAAGCTATTTTAGTGTTAGATATGCCTGGAACTTGTTGTGATTGTAATTTTTGTAGAGAAATACAAGAAGGTATTGAAGCATGTTGTGAATTAATGGATGAGCCAAATGATAATACTCTTTGTAGAATAGTTGATAGTGAAAATGGATATTGTCAAGAAAAACCAAATTGGTGTCCATTAAAAGAATTGCCAGATGAGACACACAATGATGTATATATGGATGAATATTGCGATGGTTATGATGATGGTTGGAACTCATTAAGAAAGGAAATTTTAGGCGAAGATGAGGAGAATAAATAGATGACAGTTGGTGTAAAAATATGTGAAGCAAAAGATACAATTAAGAAATACGAAAACCTTGGGTATAGATTTGTTAGTGAAGAAAATGTGGGTGAAGGATATTTAAAACTTAACTTCAGAGATCCAATTGTTCCAGAAGAGAATAATACAACAGATATTCAATTTCATGAAGGTGATTATGTAGAAAATAGTGATGGCAAAGTTGGATATATTTCATCCATTTGTCATTGTGATGAGTGCAAGAGGCGTGGATTCTTTGAACCAACTATTAAATATTCCGATGGAACAACAGATTACATTAGCAATTATTCTGTTAAAACTGTTTCGTCTGATTATAAGCAGATTGGAACTCAGAAGTTTTCAACAGAAGATATATTGAAAAATAAAATAGCTGCACTTGAAAAAGAGAATAAAGAATTAACTGAAAAGGTAAATTATTTGACTGATAGAAATCATGAATTGCTCAGTCTATGCTGCTTTTATGATATGGAAAGGAACGGATGAGACAATGGTAGATATTCAATATAAAGACGGAAAATATATTATTGACGCAAGAATTCATAGTGAAGTTGATACAAATGATATTGCAAAAGTACAGGAAAGATTTACTTCTGATTGTGCTTATGAGTTTGCAGAAGCTATGAGAGAAGCAGTAAACATTAGCCATTTGGTAATGAAAGAACAGAGAGGAGGCAAATTAGATGAATAATCCATTAAAAAAGATAAAATTTAAAATATTAAAAGATTATACAACTGATGATGTTTTTAGAGAAACACAAAAAAAGTATGATGAAAAGATTATAGAGTTATCAGATAGGATTAATCAATTATCAAGAATAATTGAACATACTTCTGGGAACATCGTGAACTTTTATCTCGATAGGAGTTGGGTAAATACATTTTATATGTTCCCAGATAAAAAAGTATACACATTATATATTTATAAAGGAACAAGTGAGTTTCCAATTATTCTAAAAGAATTATCCGATGAACATGTTGATGAAAAATCATGTATTTTCGCATTAGAAGATAATATCGCACGTTTTGAAGTAACAGTTAAACGTGTAAGTAAGGATGTAAAATATGTATTCTTAATTGATTATGAAAATAAAACATATATTGTTAAATCCAAAACTGAAATTGATCTTTCTAAGAGCAAGGAAAAAGAAGAGCAAGAATCATAGATTTCTTTTGGAGAATAAATTAGCAGGAGGTAAGCAATATGGAATATAGAGAGATTAATTTTTGCTGCGGTTGGACTATTGAACGAGCTGTAAAGGAATTACACGAAAGAGCAAAGGATGGCAATAAATATTGTGGTGAATTCAATGGGAATAAACTAACATCTGATATGTCTTTAGATGATGCTTATATGCTTTGTATAGGCAAAACTTTTGACGAATTTAATAAAGAGCAAGAAGAAAGTCGTCAAAGATTAATTCACGAAGAGGAAGAACACAAAAGAAAAATCCCTGAATTATCAAAGTATTGGATAGAAGAAGGTCATAAGGTTTTATCTAAAGATAAATGGGAAATGTGGGATAAATGTGTTCCTATTCGACTTGGTGATTTATATAGAGGAATGGAACTTGGTCAGTGTTTAGATATTATCAGAACCGTTAAAGAAAAATCTATTCAAGATGGAATTGAAATTATGAAAAATCAGGGACATTCTGGTATGTCATGGGGATTAATGAAGTCTATGGTTAGAGAATTTTGTGATTGTGGAAACGAATTCTTAGAACAGTTGGGAGAATAATATGGCAGGATTTGTATCAAAGCAACCAAATGGATTATATTGTAGATTTTCGAGTGTTACGGATTGTCCTACAGCATGGAATATGACGAGAGAAGATTATATCAATATGAAAATGCAGGAAGCAAAAGAAGATGCTGAAGATGTATTAGATAATTATTTAAAGCCGTTTGATATAGTGATGGATATGTATTATCCGAACAATATGACAAAAGAGGAATTTGATAAATTTCTTGAAGAGACTGGATATGATAAGAAATCTAAATAAAGCAGAGAATAACATAATAGGAGGTGCAAATAAATGCAGAATATTAGTATTAAAGGAGTTTGCGATTGTGTAGACTTAGACAGAAATATCAAATTAACAAATGGTGCAGTCGTAGTGCAGAAAGAAAATAACAATGTAATAGGTGTTTATTTAGTGATTTCGTTCAGAGACAATAAAAACAAATATGGTGGTGACACTACATCAACATATTGTAGTTTGGTAAATCTCGACAATGGACAATTAGCTTTTGAAGAAAGATGTAGTCGTGCTACAACAGAGAGACGTGTTCTTAGACATTTAACAAGAGCAGGTTTTAGTTATCCTTATGATCCAAATTCTCATGAGCAGGATAGTAAGTTTTATAATATGAGGGTTCAGGTTTATAACAATGGAAATTACAAAATGAATCTTGAACTTGGTGATGAATACATTATGTATGGTAGATAGGAGAATAAATCATATGAAGAAGAAAATTTTATATAGTTTGGCTTTACTATTAGCATTTATGTTTATATTAACCGGCTGTGCAAAATGCATTAGCACCGAAATATCTACGGTTCAAGTAAAAATAATAGATGAATATCACAGGGCTGCTTATACAACAATGCATTATAGTCCTGCGACTAAAACGATGATACCACAATCGCATCCAGCAGTTTATAGAATTACTGTTGAATATAACGGTGTAGAATATAATATTTCTGGTAGTAATACATATAACAAATATTCAGACAAAATTGGAGAATATGTTGATGGAATATTAGAAACCAAGAAATATGACGATGGCACTGTTAGATACAATATTGTTGACTTACCATAGTAAATAAATGATATTACAAAAGACACAGTAAACCGAAGTTTCTTTGGAGTTAGGAGGTAGAAATGGCGAATTTAAATTTAGAAGATTTTAGTGAGGAATACAGAAAAACAGCACCAATGGAGTGTTCTTTGTATTTAGTTTCTTGTTTAGACAAAGATATACAAACGCAGTTAAAGAAAGATTGGAATGAAGCTGGTGGTGTTAAAGTAATTCCATATTGGAAATGGTGTATGGAACATATTGATGTAACCTATCACAATTAAGAGAATAAGAATAATGAAAGGAGACGAGGTTCGTGTACACAAGAAGGAATTCCTTACTCCAAGTAATTTATGAAATATATGGGTTCAAAGTCTCGTATAGTTGATAATATTTTACCAATTATTCAAGAAAGATTGCGAGATTATAATATCAAAACATACATAGAGCCATTTTGCGGTGGTTGTAATGTAATCGACAAAGTTCAGTGTGACACAAAAATCGCTTCTGACAATCATAAATATCTTATTGAAATGTTCAAGAATCTAAATCAGATTCAAAATCTCCCAAAATTTATTACAAAAGAACACTACTCAGATGTAAGAGAGTGCTTTAACAAAAGATTATCTACATATCCTGATTGGTATATTGGAGCAGTTGGTTTTCTCTCAAGTTATAACGGCAGATTCTTTGATGGCGGTTACTCAGGTATCGTACATACAAAAGCTGGAACTGAAAGAAATTATTATGACGAAGCTAAGAGAAATTTGTTAGAGCAGATTCCAAGGTTAGAAGATATTCAATTCCAATGTGGAGATTATGAAGAGTTATATTCTGATAAAGTTGACTGCTTATTTTATTGCGATATTCCATATAATGGTACGAAACAATATGGATCAAGTAAGAACTTTGATTATGACAGATTTTGGAATTGGGCTGAGAAGATGAGTGAGAGGAATATTGTCTTAGTCAGTGAGCATGAAGCTCCTTCAGAATGGGAATGTATTTGGCAACAGGAAGTCAAAAGAACGATTGACAATACAAAGCGAGTTAAAGCAGTAGAAAAGTTATTTGAAATAAGAGAATAAATATCTGGGAGGTGACAATTTGATAGAATCACAGTTTTGTGTTGTAGAGGAATTAATATCTATGGAATATATGGACAGAAGTGTTTTAATCCTATATCCATATGAACTTAGCAATGAACCAATATTAAAAGACAATATTCCCAAAATGACAAAAGTGATAAGAGAATATATAAAAGAGTCTGAGATGTATAGAAAGTGTGTAGATACAATTCCAAATCTTATATGGGATTCTCAAAAATTATCTATGCAGAATGAAGCCGATGAGCATCAAAGAAAAGCCGATGAACTTGCAAAAATAATGAATGAAGGTATCAGCCCTTATGCATGGTATGTCAAAGGTAGGTTTAATGGAGAGATATGTGGGTTTCATTATAATGTAGATAATATAGTTTATTTGGATAGAAACTAACAAGAAATTTTGGTTTCATGGTTTGTCACGAAAACCATACAATATTCGAGACAAAAAGAGAATATAACAATGTAATTACAAGTTAAGGAAAGGAAAAAAGTTCACATGTGAGTAAAGCTGCGCAGCTACTATTGGTGAACAAATTTGAAAAATACATATATTAAATCGCCTCTAAATTATGTCGGAGGCAAGTATAAGTTACTACCAATCATTGTACCAATGTTCCCAGATAAGATAAATACTTTTGTGGATTTATTTGGTGGAGGTTTTAATGTTGGTATTAATGTAAATGCCGATCATATTATCTATAATGATATATGCAAACAGGTAGTTGGTTTTCTAAAATATTTACAAGGTTCAAATATTGAAGAAGTGCTACAGAAAATTGATTCATATATTGATAAGTATGAATTAACGAAAGAAAACAAAGAAGGATATTTACTGTTTAGAGAAGAATACAACATAGGTATCAAAGATCCAATTAAATTCTATACGCTTTTATGTTATGCGTTCAATAATCAAATCAGATTCAATTCCAAAGGTGAATATAATATGCCTTTTGGCAAAGATAGATCAAGTTTTAATCCCACTCTTAGACAAAAATTTATAGATTTTCACAAGCGACTAAATGAAATAGATTGTAGTTTCTTAAATATTCCATTTGAGAGATTTGATTTTTCTGATTTTATGGAAGGTGATTTTGTTTATGCAGATCCACCATATTTTAATTCTGTTGCTACATACAATGAAAATGGTGGTTGGACAGAAGAAATGGAGAATAAATTACTAGAGACTCTTGATACTTTGAATGATAAAGGCGTTAAGTTTGCATTAAGTAATAATCTCAAATATGATAATCCATTACTTGATAAATGGAAAGATAAATACATAGTTCATTATTTAAAACATGATTATAGCAACTGCAATTATCAGAAAAAGGACAAGAGTGCCGATTGCGAGGTATTAATCACAAATTATTAAAATCTCAATCTCTGAAATGCCCTAAAATCAAGGCTTTCAGAGGTTGAAAAAGCCAAGGAAAACCACGTTTCATTTGAGGAGGTGATTGAGTGGATACATCATGTGAAACTTGTAAATGTAATACCTGTAAGATGAATGAAAATGGTGGCATTTATGGTGGATGTTTCGATTGTGAAGATTGTAAAGAACAAGATTTATACTGTGAAGATTGTTCAATGTATGAATATGACAAAGATAGACTGAGTAATTAGGCGAATAATAGTATGAATAAGAGACAGAAAAAGAAATTCATTAAGAAGAATATGACTAAGCTAAGGAAGATACATCCAAGCGAAGGTGATATTATAGTTCTTCGGTGGAATCCAGATAGTGAATATATAGATTTTGACACCATTGTTGAGTTTTATAAAGTTTGGAAGAATGCAGGAATTTTTGATAAATGTGGAGTTGCTATTGTCCCATGTGATTTTAAGATTTTCAATAATGAAGAGGCTCAAATATATATTGACAAATTACAGAGTATTGTAGATCAGATGGGGGAATAAGAATATGGGTAAAGTTGTAGATATGAGTAATTTTGATCCGTTATTTGATAATTTGGAAAAGTATGTGAATAAACAAGGATGTACTCTCGGTAAAGACGCTGAGAGATTACAAAAGTTATTATATTCAATTCAGTATTGTTATATACATGGAGTATTAACAGATAGTCAAAATGAATCAGCTTGTAAGAAATTTAGAAAACAATTTCAGAAAGCTTTATATGAGAAATAAGAAAGAAGCATTTCCTGTTAATTTTGTCTAAGAGCATTTCTACACACGGTTTTCCAAAATAAAAAAGAGAGAATAACTAAATATAAGGAGGTATAGAACTTGCATATAAGAATTGTTGGTTTTAGCGACAGATATGATGATTATAAACTTCTTGGATATACAGAAGTAGAGAATATATCAGAAGTTTTTAAGACGCTAGATTATATGAGAAAGAACGAAATTCCATTAATAATCAATACTAATGATGTCATTGATACAGACGGAGAAGAATATTACATAGATAGTATTACAATGGTATTCCCAAAAGTGAGTGGTGAGATTGGAAGTTGTATTACTGTTTATGTTGAAGATGTTTAGAAGGATAAAGATATGAAAATAGAATTGATTAGATTAAAATTTAATGGCACTCATTCGTACAAGTATAATCCATTTAAGCATTGCTGTGATGAAATTCAGAAGGATAAAACTATTGTATTTACAGGTGAAGATATAAATGATATTGGTGGAGAATATGAAGATGATGGCATCTATATTCCACAATTTTGTACTTCCTATACACAAACAGTTGGTTCTTGGGAGGACGAATGGGAGCAGACAGACAATTTTCCAATTAAATTCTGCCCTCATTGCGGTGAAAAGATTGAGATTTCAGTTGTAGATAAGATTGATGTATCTGATAAATATGAAGAATTAACTAAGCAGCGTGATGAATTATGGGAGAGGTGTCAGAGAACAGATAGTAAGAAGAAAGAATCTGAACTAAGAGAGCAGGTTGGAAAGCTTGATAAGCAGATTGACAGTTTCTATTGGTTGGATGAGTGGAAAGGAGAATATTATTATGGCAGTATTTAAAAATTTTAAAGATGATGAATTGATTGTAAGTTGTAAGTGTGGATGTGACGAAGGTATTCATTTTAAAATTCATGATTATGGAGATGGCGACTATGCTTTCTTATCATATACAAATGGTAACTTTTACACTCAGCAAAGACCATTCTTTGAAAAATTGAAGAAGATTTGGGCGATTATTATGAATAAGGATTTTTATTATTCAGATATTGTGCTTACAAAGGAAGATTTTAAAGAGTTTAAGGAATGGATTAATAGAAAGTAAAGGAGATTGCTATGAATAGAAATTTGGATGGATATTATTTTAGAGTTAAAAGAGATGGAAAATGGGACAATGTTTGTTGGTCTGATATGACAGATGAAGAAAGAGACGAGCAAATGACTAATCGTAGTGAAGAATGGTTAAAGTCGCTATGTAAGGGACTTGGTAATGTTATTCATAAGATTGGTGAAGATTTAGATATTGCGTGTGAATAAAAGTAAATTCAGGTTTCCTTTGATTACAAAGGAGAATATTAAAACAAGGAGGTAAGAAAAAAATGAAGAGGAAGATTCGTAGAGGTGTTTTCGAGACAAATTCAAGTAGTCAACATTCGCTTTGCATTATGAAAAATAACGAGCATTATACACCAGATGAGATTGCAAGAGACTTTTATCTTTGTAAAGATAGAGAAACTGGTGAAGAAGATTGTGTGTGGGATATATGGGATCATGATATGGAGTTTGGCAGAAGTCCATTTAGAGCTTTGGGTAACTTCCATGATAAATGGTTATATGCTTGTGCTTCATTGGTTCACGAATACAACGATGATTCTTATAAGGAATTAGTAGCACTTGCAATAAAATATGTTCCTAGCCTGAAGAAAATTAAAGTACCTATGATTCATGATTCTGTTGCAGATAAAAATCATCCTAAAAATAAAAATAGTGATTATGCTCAGGAGTATGGAAAGACGGAGGACGAGCTTAACGAGTGGCTTGAACAGAAAGAAAAAGATTGGGGAATTGATACAATCGAATATTGGGAAGGCGATAATGGATATTTTCATTTTAATAAGCCGTATACAGGATATGTTGATGAAGATATGCTTAGTGGATTCCTCAAAAAAGAGAATATATCATTAGAAGAATATCTGACAAATAAGAAGTATGTTGTTGTTCAGGATGGTGACGAATATTGTTATTGGTCAGATATGAAGAAAGCAGGATTAGTAAATATGGATGCTATTGATCATGAGTATCCAGAAGATGATGATGAAATGGAGGATTAAATTATGAAGAGACAGATTAGACGTGGAGTTTATGAAACAAATTCATCGAGTACACATTCGGTTAGTATTTATAACAATTCAAAGAGAAAATTTCAGGATATTCCTAGAAACTCAGAGGTAGTTCTTGATGATACATATGAGTATGGAATAGATATTTTCGATGAGCTTGGAAAGTTAAATTATGTAGTTACTATGCTTGCTAGTATTATTGAAAGAAGATGTGATTATGATGAGCTGAAAGTGGAATCTTTTGAAGACATGATAAATTTGAATTGGTTCAAATGGTTATCAGATGTTGTAAAGGAAGAAAGTAATACAGAAGTTATTTACAAGTGTCCTACATCTTATGATGGTAGAGATAAATCATATCAACCGTATTACGATACAACATATGATGAATACGATTCTATTGAAACTATTTTCGTTGGTGACGATGGCGACACATTAGATAATGAAGTTAAGTTTAAAAATAGAGTAAAAGATATTATTTATAATCCATCAGTTGTTATTGAAGACAAAGAAAACGAGTACTAGGAGGATTTTAAGAATGGAATTATTAGGAAAATACATAAATGGGAATACGAGAAATTATATCTACTCAGATGGTACTCGTGTATGTGAGACTGACGATGACGAGTTTAAGTTTGCGTATGCTAGAAATATGGATATAAAGTTATGCAACAGGTGTAATATGGGTTGTAAATATTGCCATGAAGGTTCTACACCAGATGGAAAACTTGGCGATATTATGAATGAGAAATTTATTGAAACTTTACATCCATATCAAGAAGTAGCTTTGGGCGGTGGTAACGTCCTCGAACATCCTGATTTAATTCCATTCTTAGAAAAACTCAGAGAGTTAAAGGTAATTACCAATATTACTTTGAATCAGATTCATTTTGAACAAAATATTGAATTGGTTGATATGTTGTTTAAGAAAAAACTGATTTATGGTCTTGGAGTATCACTTGTAAGTCCTACAAAAGAGTTTATTGAGAAGGTTAAAAAATATCCAAATGTAGTTATCCATGTTATCAATGGTGTATTAAGTCCAAAAGACGTATATGCTTTGGAGAATAATAATTTGAAGCTTTTAATTCTTGGATATAAGCATTTAAGACGAGGTAATGAGTATTATGAATCTGAAATGGCAGATATTAAGAGCAAACAACATTGGTTATATGGCAATCTGGAATTTATGTTAAAAGGGTTTAAGGTTATATCTTTTGACAACCTTGCTATTGAGCAACTAGATGTCAAAAGATTGTTATCAGATGAAGAGTGGGAAGAATTTTATCAAGGAAACGATGGATCAAGTACATACTACATCGATATGGTTGAGCGTAAATTTGCAAGAAGCTCAACAGCAGTATTTGATAAGAGATATGACTTATTGGACTCAGTAGATGACATGTTTCAAAAGATTTTATCTGAGTAACTTCACAGGAATGCAACATATCATTTGAAAAATAAAAATTATAAAGGAGAATATTAAACATGGAAACAATTTTAAGATTATTAGCAGAGAACCCAGAAAGTTTAGGAGAGGTAGTAAAGACATATATTACAAAGTACAAAGAGCCTGTATATGATGTTCTGAAGGAACTCATGATTATTGCAAAGGATTATTCTGAGAATACTGAATATCCTGCAATTCAGGCGAGAACCAAGAAGAATATGTTTGATGCATATGTAAGTGTTGGTTTTACAGAGGATCAGGCATTAGCACTTATGATTAACGATAATATTCAGCTTATGAAGAACATTCAGAAGTCAGTTAATAATACTTCCGTAAAGAAGAGTAAGTAATGGTTTCGCAGTAAACCAATCTTTCTTTGGAAAATTTTTAATCATATCTAAGCCATTCGGCTATGGGAATCCCAGTAAATAAGAGAATAAAATATCAGAAAGGAATGTAAAGTGTAGCTACTGTAAATCATATGAGCTTTCTGGTAAAACAAAATGGAGAAAAAAGTATTAGCAGGTGCTAAATTGGCTGGTGGTAATCCAGAAAATGAAAGAGTAAAAAATGATTATTATGCAACCAACCCCGAAGCGGTAAAGATGTTGCTTTCAAAATATGATTTTTTTGCACAGACAATATTAGAGCCTTGTGTTGGTGGTGGTCATATTGCTAATACAGTAAATGAATTTTATAAGAACAAAAGGGATATTACGGGACTTGATTTAGTGGATAGAGGTTATCCAAATACAATAGTTGCAGATTTTCTTACATATAAGACAGATCAAAAATATGAAGGAATAATCACAAATCCACCTTACTCATTGGCAAAAGAGTTTGTTGAAAAGGGAATGGATTTGCTAACAGATGATGGTCAGATGGCAATGTTTCTTAAAATTCAATTTCTTGAGGGTGTAAAAAGAAAAGAATTGTTCGAAAAATATCCACCTAAGTACATATATGTATTCAGGAATAGAATGGCAACTTGGAATAGTGGTTTAGAAAAAGATCCAAAAACAGGAAAGAAATGGGCAACTACAATGTGTCACGCATGGTTCGTGTGGGAGAAAGGTAGTACATCTGAGCCAATTGTTAGGTGGTTAGAACCAGATAATATGTAAAGAATGAAATTTTTCTTTCCTTTGGACAGATTGGAGGCGTGAATGAGAAACTTTTATAGCGGTATTAGTAATGATAAAAAACAATTTTTGATAAATATGAATTGGTACAAGGATAATGATGTAGAGACTTGTTTTAACCTTAGTAAAAATTTTCATGGATTGCCTAAAAAATGCAGTATTGAAAAAAATGATTTTGAATTAGTATATTTAAAATTTGAATGGATTGGTAATACATATTACCCACGAAAAAGTGATAAAAGCAAAGGACAACCAATTAGGGTATATAAAATCAAGATGTAAATAATAAATATATAATTCTGAATAGGAGAATAACATCATGAAAGGTAAATATAAAGGCTGTGATATAGAAGTAGGACTAGATAGTTCAGGTTTCTTAACCTTTGCAGTATTCGATGATGGATACGAAGTGATAAGTGGATTTTCTGAAAGCAATGATTCTGTAAGAGATTATTTTAGTTATATGAAAAGTGTAGTAGATGATTATAAAGAACATCCAGAAAATTACGAATAGGAGAATAACATTATGAAGCTGATTAACAAATATGCAAATTCAAAATATTCAAAAATGAATGAATATTATTGTGGGATTACAACAGAATTGGATAAACTTGCTGGACTTGATCCTAATGGACACTGGAAACATTATGTGCTTTGTGATTATGAGGATGGTTGTTTGCCTATCAGAATTCCAGGTGGAACACTTGGAAGTATTGAGTATGACGAAAATAAGATTATTACAAGAATTCATGTTTGCACTGATTATGTTGTGAAAACTTATCCTGATAATGTAAATGAACAGCTTCAGAAGTTCATTGGTCAGAAGATAGAAATTGGAGAATAATTATATGAGAACAGAGAATATAAAAGTAACATTTAAAATTCCAATTCCAGTTGATACACCTGATTTAAATGGTGTCATATATTCAAAAGAAGTAATTAGAAACGCTTATAAAAATGTAAAGGATATTCCAATTGAAATACCATGTAGTGAAGGTCAGTTTCTTCCTATTGGAGTAGCACAAGAAGTTGAATTGATTGAAGATGAAAATGGTATGTATATTACAGGCGTTGGTCTTGTTTGGCATGGTGGTACAGAAGAAAGTGTTGAGATGGTTAATGATAAGGTTACAAGTTTTCATGTGCATGGTATTGGAATTGCGAAAGAGTAGGAGAATAATATGGCAGATAGACAGACCAAAACTATACAGTGGACAATAAATCTTCCAATGAACTTTCCTTCGGATTGGGATGACGACATGATTGAATTTCATCTTAATGAATCAAATTGGTGTTGTAGCAATCTTATTAGTGAACTTGAAAAGTACGATGAGAAAAATGGCTGTATTTGTGGCATATGTGAAGCAAAAGTAGCAGATAAAATAGAGAGCTTGATAAGTGAAGAGAGAAATAAAACACTTGATGAAGTACTAAAGGCTTGTGACATTGAATGTGGATTGTACAGTGGTGATGTTAAGAATCTTACAAGGCATGTTTTGATGAGAGTGTTGGATAGATTGAGAGAATAAGTAATTGTAAACAATAATTTTATATCATAGGAGGAAATAAATATGATGAACAATTTTTTAAATGGTATGTTTGGCAAGGTAGGAAGTGGAATGTGTAGACTTTCTATGAATGGTGGTATTGCAGTTAAGACAAATGGTGGTTATAAGACATATAACATCAAGACTGGCAAGCTCACAAACTGTAGTAACTTTGTATTTGATATTGGTGAGGAATTCTTCTTTATTATTCCAACTAATAAGGTAGAGAAGGGTGACATTATTCTTGTAAATGGTAAGCCTAGATGTGTTATTGAAGCTGATAAAACAAAGATCACAGTAATCAATTATGAGGACTCAACAATCGAAACTGTACTTCCTGAAAGACATGTATTTATGGGTAATACATATTTTTATGGAAAGATTGTTTCAATGTTTGGTAGTGACATTATCAAGGGTAAGAAAGGCACAAACAATATCTTAAAGTATATGATGCTTTCTCAGATGATGAAAGGTGACAATGGATCTACTGGCATGATGAATGGAAATGGTGGAATGAGTTCTATGTTACCATTTATGATGATGGGTGGAAATATGGGTGACATGTTTGACGGAATGTTCGACTTTGATATGAGTGGCAATGATGACGATGATACAGAAGTAGACGAAGAGGAGGAAGCATAATATGGGATGCGGTTCATGGACAAGAGATAGTTATGTAAGTTATTCAACAACAAAGGGTATGAGTGTTTCAACGGATGGTATGATTAGCGGTTCTTATTCTAATCAAGATATGTTTAAGGCGAGAAATATTGATTCTGCACTTGATCCTAAGAATGTTATTAGAGAGTGTTGCGATACAGAGGAACATCCAAACACAATTCCAGTTATTCTTGCACTTGATGTAACTGGTTCTATGGGACAGGCTGCCGTTGAAGTGGCAAAGAAGTTAAATGTAATTATGACTAAGTTATATGAAAAGGTTACAGATGTTGAGTTCCTTATCATGGGTATTGGTGATTTAGCTTGTGATAGCTGTCCAATCCAAGCTTCACAGTTTGAGTCAGATATTCGTATTGCTGAACAGCTTGATAAGATTTATTTTGAGTTTGGTGGTGGTGGAAACAGTTATGAATCCTACACAGCAGCATGGTATTTCGGTTCTCGTCACACAAAGCTTGATTGTTTAAACCGTGGAAGAAAAGGAATTATTATTACAATGGGTGATGAGCAGTTAAATCCATATCTTCCATTAAAAGGTTATAGAAGTGGCTTAATTGAAGCAACAGGTGATAATCTTCAGGCAGATGTGGAGACAAAAGATTTATATAGTGAAGCTTCTCAGAAGTTTAACATCTATCATTTAGATGTTGCTCATCGTCATAGATGGGATGAGGATGAGATTGAAAAGTCTTATAAGAAGTATCTTGATGATACTCATTTTAGAAGAGTAAATATGGACAGTATTACAAATGAGATTGTAGATATTATTGTTAGTGAAGCAGAGAATAATGTTACAGATACAGTTACTACACCTTCTAACTCAGAAGGAATTACTTGGTAGGATAGGAGATTTAAGAGATGAAAGACATTAAGATTGTGATAGGTGCTAATTTTGGAGATTGTGGAAAAGGATTAATGACAGATTATTTCTCACAGAAACCTAATAGTATTGTTGTTTGTTCAAATGGTGGTGCTCAAAGAGGACATACCGTAACAACGCCTGATGGAATCAGACATGTCTTTCATCATTTTGGATCTGGAACATTCAATCATGCAAGTACATATTTATCTGAGGATTTTATTGTTAATCCAATTATTTTTAAGCAGGAATATGATGAATTGATGAAATTAGGATATATTCCGAATGTTTATATTAATCAAAACTGTATGTTGACTACACCTTTTGATATGATGGCAAATCAGATTATAGAAGAAAATCGTGGGAAAAATAAACATGGTAGTTGTGGCTTGGGAATTTTTGAAACTATCAAAAGATATAAAGCTGGCATAACTGATGTAGATAGTCATATCAGGGAATATTACTTAGAACAATTTGAAAGAGAGAATATTGTATTAACAGATGAATGGTCAAGAATATTCTTTGATAATGGTATATTTGAACACTTTTTAGATGATTGGGATTTTATGAATAATCACTCATTGGCTATATCAGATAATTATTTCTTAAATCAGTTTGATAATATTGTATTTGAAGCTGCACAAGGTTTATTGCTTGATCAGAACAACATAGAATATTTTCCACATCTAACACCGTCTAATACAGGTATTAAAAATCCCAAGAGAATAATTGAAAATGTTGAATGGAATAATGAGATAAATATTGAAACTTGTTATGTATCTCGTACTTATTTAACAAGACATGGTGCTGGTAAATTCCCATCTGAATGTAATAAGAGATTTATCAATGAGTATATGTTTGATAAAACAAATGTACCAAATCCATTCCAGGATACATTGAGATATGGAACACTTGATTTAGGAGAATTATATAGTAGATGCTCAAAAGATATAGAAAACTTTGGAGATAAAAAATCAATCGCCATTACACATTGTAACGAATATGATTGGGACAATGATAAGTTAATTGAGTTATTCAAGGATTGGAACATTTATTACTCAGATGGCGAAACACATAATGATGTGAACTGAGAACAGGAAAGATTCGTTTCTTTTGAAAATGTGAGGTGAAATAATGGAGAAATTTTATATTGTAACAAATGAGAAATTCCTAAAAGAGATTAATGATTATAGAAAACATGGCGAAGAGAGAAGAATAGTAACAAATAATTTTTTCAAGGATAAAGGTATTGCTGGGAATGAATATTATATCGGTGGAGATGGATTTGTAAATCGTCCATTTAAAGAATATGAGAAGCATAATATTAGATTATATATTACCGATTGCAATGAAAATAATCAGAAATTTGGTAAAGAGTTACTGAAACCAAATAAATTATTCAGCGATTCTGATACGTTAATGAGAAAATTCAGAGCTAACAGTAAGACTTTAAAAGAGTTTCAGGACTTATGTATTAAAAATAATATTGTTATTAACAACCATCCGATTCGAGAAGGAGACTATTTCAAAGAATTGCATTTAGGTGGGTATTCAGTTTCAAGATTTGAGTATAAGAATAAGTTATATTTGAATATTTCTACAACCAAATATGAAACTATTACACCAAATGATGATGCAGGTTTTACAGAAATTAAAGGTAGTGAATTTTATAAAGCACTTGAAGAATTTGAATCAAAGAAAGAGTAAATATCGGTTTCCTTGGGAGGTAAAATAATGGAGATTTTAGGAAATAAATTAAAAAGATTTTTTGACATTGTAGATAATCCACCAAATGATGCTGAAATTACATATGCTGGAAATAGATATGAGGTATGGGAAATATCTGGAAACCTATTTAATAAGATGTGTGATATGTCAGAAGATGAATTTGTTAAATTAGCAGGCGAAGATGCATGGTGGAGACAGTGTGATGGTAGTGTACTTGGAGTACCTGATACAAAATTCATTATTAGTGGTGAAGAAATGGTAGGTTGGAATACAAGAGGAGAATATGAAAATTTTCAGTATGCTAAATTGACTGATTATCTGTGCTATGGAATTGGAGCATCGCAACCTAAAAATGTATGTGCTTGTTGTGTGGATCTTGCAAAATACAATGATATGACAATGGCAGAATTATTTGAAAAGTATGGAGAATAACCTATTAGGGAGGTGCATGACATATCGAAAAATATCTAAGTATCAAAGATGCGTCAAATTACTTAGTTGAAGAAATGAAGAAGCATGACGAGTCTTATGGTGGTGAAGTAAAAGATGTTGAGCTTGACAAAGAGCAAGCAGATAAACAGACATTAGGATGGATAAAATTGGCTTTATCTAATTCTGGTTATCCAAGTAGAGAATGTAAAGAAAGATTAAAAAGAATATATGAAGGAGTTAAACACGATGGAGAATAACAAAGTAAGACAGTTTATAGATTTACTTGTCAATGAGGAAGTGACAATCGAAAATGCAGTTAAGACATCGGGTGTTGGCAATATGAAATTAGTTGATGTTTTAAAGTCTATTTCAGAGATGGAGTTTGAAAGTATTAAAGCCTTTTCAAGTGCTGTTTCTGGTATGAATAGTATGAAGGAAGCCATTCAGACGGTCAAGGATCTGGATGATGCGTTAGTAGAGCTAAAGAAATCTTCTGAAAAGTAGAGAATATAAAAACAGCAGAACAGATTGTACAAGTTTGGCGACCTAACAATCTGCTCTACAGAGAATAAAATATAGGATAAACTATATTTGTTCTATTGTAACAAATCTATTTGGCTAATTCAAGCCAGTTTATCCTATAACAAGTATTCCAAAAGAGAAATCAATTGGATAGTGGGCGTGGGTTTCGTCTATTGAACTTAAACTTCAAGAATACCAAGTAAATTACAAATACATATTTGAGGTTTTAGAACCATGTTAATTTATAAGGTAATAAACCTATGCTATTGAACGATATTAAGTCTGATAGTTTTAGAACCATGTTAATTTATAAGGTAATAAACCAGGCTTGCATGGTTGGCTTAATATAAAAGGATTTTAGAATGATGTTAATTTAAGGAGAACTCATGAAAGTAAGTAGAGTAGAACAACATCGAATAAAGAAGAGTAAGAAAAATAATAAAGATGATAAACTATTTAAAATCATAGATGATCTATGTTGGAAATCTAAAAATTTATATAACTATGGAAATTACATAATTCGGCAGGAATTTATAGAGTCTTCAAAACAAAAAGAACAAGGATTGATTGAGGATGCTCGTTGGATCCAATACAATGAATTATTTCAATTGTGTAAAGAATCTGATTGTTATAAATGTATAGGAAGTAATGTAGGACAAGCTACTTTGAGAAAATTAGATAAGAACTGGAAGTCGTTTTTCACAGCTATCAAGGATTATTCAAAGAACCCGTCTAAATATCTTGGCAGACCAAAGTTACCGAAATATCTTCCAAAAGAAGATGGACGATTTGAATTGGGGTTAGATAATATCAAATTCAAAATTGTTGATGGATATATTTATTTTTCTTGGACACCTCTTAAAATCATGAATAATATTTTCAGAACAAAAATCCCAAATGATTCTAAATTAATACAACTTCGATTTGTTCCAAAAGGCAATGAATATATTATGGAAGTAGTTTACCAAATAGAAGTTCCTGAAACAAAGGATATAGAATCACAGAGTATTGCTGCAATTGACTTAGGTGTCGATAATTTGATGACCATCACAACAAATTGTGGTGTGAAACCAATTATAATAAATGGAAAACCATTGAAGTCAATTAATCAGTATTATAATAAGAAGATTTCAGAAATGAGATCTGCATTAAAGCTGAGAAATGATAGTGATTGGTCAAATGAGATGCAAAGATTCACAACTAAAAGAAATAATCAAGTAGATGATTATATTCAGAAATCAACAAAGATGGTGATAGATTTTTGTAGAGGTAATGATATTGATACTTTAGTTTGTGGATATAACTCAGGTTGGAAGCAAGATACCAATATGGGCAAAAGAGTTAATCAGAAATTTGTATCTATTCCATATTTAAGTATTGTACAAAGACTTGAATATAAATGCGAGAATGAAGGAATTAAATTTATTAAAACAAATGAAAGTTATACAAGTGGTACATCTTTTCTCGATGGTGAAGAACCAATTGAGAAAAATTACAATAAAGATAGAAGAATTCACAGAGGTTTGTTTCAGAGTGAGAAAGGAGAATATATTAATGCAGACGTAAATGGTAGTTATCAGATAATGAAAAAGGTATTCCCAAAGGCTTTTATTAATGGGATAGTGGATGCAGGTTCACATCCAGTAGTCGTAAACATACCACTACAAACGGCTAATGTTATGTAAAAAAGCCGATGAATTCACTGTTTCATTCGGATTTCGAGGAGGTGAATATCAATGCAGAAAGATAGCAAAGATGCAGAAATTATTTTTACATATAGATTAGTTGATGGCACAAAATATGGACTATCAACTGGTACAAAACGTGGGATTTGCACAAAAGAGTTTTATGATTTTGATAGTGTAGAAGAAATTGAAACTCTTATGCTTGGATTGGCTGATATGCTTAATAAAATCAGATTAGAACATAATGGAAAATTCCCAAGATGGTAAGAGAATAACATTTTGAGGAGGTGAGAAAGATAGAGAATCTTATAAACTTATCAGATATTATTCTTGATAAATTAGAGAATATACATATAGATGCAAAAGGTACTGTCTTAGGAGAGTCTAAAGGCATAAACATTGGAATTGATATTTCAGATTTAAATAATGCAGAAATGGAAATTACATGTTGGGACGAAAGAAATCCTATAACTGGGAAAATGGAGCGTAAGAAAAAAGCAACAATTAGTTTCACAGATTATGAAACGGACTATAAATTTCAAGATAAAAACAAAACTAATATATTGGAATGTTTATGGGAAGCGAGTAAAAAATAAGAAAAGAATGTACAAGTGGAGGTGAGAAAGTGGCAGATTTTAGATTTAATGAAGACTTTGCAAATAATTGGAAGTCAGGTCAGATAGTTACTTGTGAAGAAAAAGAGGATGGTTATTTAATTAATAAAGTTGCACTTATTGAAAAGGACGAACTTTTAAAACATGGTGAATTTATCACAATGAATGTTCAGATATTGGGACATATTGAGCAAGGTGAAAAAGGTGATTTGACGTTTACATATGATAGAGATTTTCAACCAGGAGACACAGTACAACATTTCAAAGGTGATTTCTATAAGATTGTTGCCATTGGAACTAATACAGAAACAGAAGAAAAGATGGTTGTATATCAGAGCTTAAAGGATCAGAGAGTATGGACTAGACCATATGATATGTTTATCAGTAAAGTGGATAGAGAGAAATATCCAAACGCTTATCAGCCATATAGGCTTATCAAAGTAAAGATTACTGCTTAGTAATCAGTCTTGAACAATTCAGTTCAAAAATTCCAAAAATCAAAACTGAATAGAGAATATAAATATGGGTGGAAGAACAGCATACCCTTGGGCTTTTGCGCTCAAAAATCACTGATTATACATAGATGTTTACATAAATTAACTTCTGTGTTCCGTCCATTTGGGCGTTTAGATAGATTGTTTTATTAACAATATTTACATAAATTTTTTAATTTTAAGGAGGACATTTTTAAATGGCAGAGACAACAACAAAGGAAACAAATTTAAGACAGGCAAATGCAAAGGCAACAGCAGTAGGTGTAGTTAGTGAGAAGGATCTGAAGATTGTAACAGAGGATGGAAAGAATAAGGTAACAGGTCATATTACAGTTAAGACTTCTGATGTGAATTTCGTTAAGTACAATGTCAATGTAAATGAGAAGACTAAGGCAGGTGCTGATAACAAGACTTATGCAGGTATTCAGACAGTAATGAATGAGTACAAGTCTATTGCAGAAGTTGGCGAGGAAGAGGCTACAAAGGTTAGAGTAACTGGTGATATTAGTCCATTCACAGGTAAGAACGGTGAGAAGATTGTATCTTACAAGAGCAATTTCTTCAATAGATTAAAGGCTGATGAAGATTACGAGCCACACGCAGAGTTTGCAATTGAGGTATTCATTTCTGGTATTAATCCTGAACTTGATGCTGATGGTGTTGAGACAGGAAGAATCGTAGTAAGCGGATGGATGCCTACATATAACGGAATTGAGCCAATCGACCTTGTGGCAGAAGGTGAAGTAGGACAGGCTGTTGATTCAGGATTCGAGGTAGGACAGACAGTAGAGTTCTATGGAGATATTATTAATAACAGAATTGAGACTGTTACAGAGATTCCAGTTAAGATTGGTAAGCCAAGAAAGAAGGTGTCTGTAGAGATTAAGAGTGATCTTCTTATTACAGGTGCTTCTGAAGCATATGAGGAGGGCATTACACCAGAGCTTCCATATGTCGCTGAAACAATTCAGGCTGCAATTCAGGAGAGAGCAAATCGTCTTGAGGAAGCAAAAGCTAAAGCTCAGAGTGGTGCAAAGGCATCTACTGCAAAGCCAAGTGGTGCAGCACATGGTAGAAGTTTAGGTTTCTAATCTAACTTTGTTGTAGGTACGAATGAAATAGTTTGAAATATGTACCATTTTTATAAAAAAATATTTTTAAAAATAAAGGAGAATTACATGAACGAATTAGATATTTTTAATCCACAGGTCAGCACAGTAGCAAAAGGTTTAGAGGGTAAGGTTATTCTTGTCTATGGTGGAAATAACTTAGGAAAGACTAAGCAGGCAACTCGTATGAAGAAGCCATTCTATCTTCCATTCGAGGCAGGTCTTAATGCCATTCCTGGTGTTCCATATTGTCCTATTACAAAGTGGTCTGACTTTATTAAGATTAACAAGCAGCTTACAGATCCTGCAACAGTAGAGAAGGCAAGAGAAATGTATTCAACAATTATCTTTGATGAGATTGAAGCGGCTGCAAATTACTGTCAGGAATTTATTTGCCAGAAGTACAAAGCTCCATCAATCGGAGAAGGAAATGGTGGATATGGACTTTGGAAAGAGTATGAGACTGAGTTCTGGAAGCAGATTAACAAGTTACTTGGTGCTGGATATTGTTGTTACTTTATTGCACATGCACAGGAGAAGGATGGATACATTTCACCAAAGGCTGATAAGAGAGCGTTAGCACCTATCATTAATAACACAGACTTATGTGTTTATGTTCGTTCTAATGGTGTTGATAAAGACGGTAAGGTTGTTAAGTCTTCTGGTTTCTTAGCACAGACAGATGAGTTCTTTGCTCGTTCTCGTTTCGATTATCTTCCTACTACTTATATTGAGGAGTTCACTGCTGAAGCTCTTGAAGATGTAATTATTAAGGCTATTGAGATTCAGGAGAGAGAAGAGGGAATCACAGCAGTTACATACGAGGAGCAGAAAGCACAGAGAACAGTTGATGTTAAATCATATGATGACCTCATGGATGAGTTACAGAAACTTGGCGAGAAGCTTGCTGATAATGGATATCTTGAAGATTTACAGACAATCGTTGCAAATCAGTTAGGCGAAGGCAAGAAGGCTAGTGATCTGAAGAAAGGTCAGGAACAGCTTATTGAAGCAATCATTTATGATATTGAGAGTTTCATTGAGGAGAATAACTTATAAGAGGTTGATACATGGCAGCTCGAAGAAAATGCGTAATATGCAATGAGCCAATTGTAGATGAGGATGGCGTTCCATACAAGGGACGCTATGCTCATAAAAAATGTTTTAATATTGCAATCAAGACATTGCAGAAAGACAAAACTGAACAGATAGATAAGGTTGCTACAAAGAAAAAAGTCGGTAGAAAGGCTAGACCTCAAGCTGAATTAAAAGAAGCATTGTCCGAAGAAGAATATGCAAAAAAGCAACAGTATTATAAGTATTTAAGAAGTCTCATCGAAGGAGAAGAATTAAGTACAAAAGTATATGCCCTAACAGAAGATTATATTAAACGTTATGGATTTACATATGAAAGCATGTATAAGACTCTGGTTTATCTGCATGAAATCATTGAAAAGGATTTAACTGGTGATGTAATTGGTATTGTTCCATATTATCACACAGAAGCAAAGCAGTATTATGAGTCGGTTGATAAATTGGAAGAACATAATGAAAGTATGGATATTTCAAATATGTACAAAGAAAAGACCATTATTGTTCAACCTAAAAGGAGAAAAATAAAACAGATTGATATTCAGTCAATTGGGAAAGAGGTGAAATAATGGCACACGAAGGACTTGTAGATAAAAGAGCATATTTGAATACGATTGGTTGTTTAATACAAGATTCTTCCTTAATAGATGATATTGATAGACCATTAGATAGAACTGATTTTAATACAGAGAACTTCTATGAATTGCTATTTGTTGCAATTTACAATCTACATATGCAAGGCTGCACCACAATTGATGAATTTAGTATAGATTCATATCTAAGCAATTACAAAGAGCAGTATTCAATTTTTCAGGAGAATCAAGGTATAGAATATCTTTCAAATGCAAGAGATATGGCTACCATTGAGAACTATGATTATTATTATCACAGATTAAGAAAATACGCATTGCTTAGATATTATGAGCAAAAAGGTCTTGATACAAGATTTATTTTTGACAGTACCATTGCAGATACCTCAAAGATGGAAGCGGAACAAATTAAGTTTGACAATTATACCGAACAAGACATTATTGAAATGGTTGAAGCAACATTTGTTATTAATCCCAATATGAAATATTGTACCAATACACTAAGCACAGATGTTCAAGCTGGTGACGGTATGACAGATTTGGTAAATGAATTGATGGAAGTTCCTGATGTTGGTTTGGCTTTGAATAATGAGGGATTGAACACTGTATCAAGAGGTGCGAGATTAGGATGTTTATTTATGAGATCGTGTCCTCAAGGTGGTGGTAAAACTCGTATGGCTGCTGGTGATGCTTGTAAAATTGCAGTTCCGTATTTTTATGATGTTGTATCAAAGCAGTATGTGTATACAGGAAATTGTGAGCCAACTACTATTTTCTCAACTGAGATGCCAGTAGATGAGATACAGACATTGTTAATTGCAGCCGTTAGTAAAGTAAATGAGGAACATATTCTATATGGTACATATGAGCAAGGAGAATTAGAAAGAGTTCAACAAGCCATTTCTTATATCGAATCTAGTCCGTTATATATCGTACATATTCCTGATTTTTCCATTGAAGATATTAAAAACCAGATAAAGAAATATAATAGAGAATTTTCTGTTAGATATTTTTTCTTCGACTATATTCATACTTCATTACGTTTAATGGCAGAAGTAAATAGTAAATCTGGAATGGGATTGAAAGAGCATCAGTTATTATTGGTATTTGCAACCGAATTAAAGACGATTGCTCAACAGTTAGATGTATTTATTTATACGGCTTCTCAGTTAAATGGTGAAGCACAAAATGCACAGTATAAGGATCAGAACTTGTTAGCTGGTTCAAAGGCATTAGCGAATAAATTGGATATGGGTGTTATCTCAATGGCTCCCACCAAAGCAGAGAAAAAGAAAATTGAATCAGTGTTACATAAAATGGTTAATATGCCTGTACCTAATATGTGTCATTGGGTATACAAAGTCAGACGAGGAAGATTAACACGAATCATTATTTGGACAAAAATTGATTTGGGTACTATGACAGAACAGTGTTTGTTTGTAACGAATTATGATTTTGAGTTAATTGATATGGATTTTACAAAGATTGAGCAGGTAGAAGAGAAGATTAAGGAACATTCTGTATTGCTATCTCAAGTACCTGATAATCCGATTGATGAAGAACAGGAAGAAGAACCAACTGATAAGAAGAGTTGGGGAAATTGGTAAGTGAGGTGAGGGTATGTATTTAGACAAGGATGCAATTCTTAATTCACTTACTAAGGAAGATATAATAAAAATTGTTACTTATTTTGGCTCTAGTTATCCAAAAACAGATAGTAATGGCGATTTAATATTCCAGTCGGTATGTCACGGATCAGATTCGTGGAAATTGTATTATTATCACGAACCAAACGAGGATAAAGGGTACAAAGGAAGAACTTTTCATTGTTACTCTAAATGTTCAGATAGTTTTAACGTTGTTGAATTAGTAATTAGAGCCAATAGAGTTAAAGGAAAGACAGTTACATGGTATAAGGCGTTACATTTTATTGGGCAACTTACAGGAAAGTTAGCTGTTACAAGTGCTGATGAGATTGAGAAAGAAAAGAATCGTATTAATGATTTTGAATGGATTAATCGTTTGAAGTCAGTAAAAAAGAATAGACGTGAAGTACCTACATTGTCTGAAATTAGCGAAAATATCTTAGACACATTCTACTATGCACCTCATGAAGATTGGTTAAATGACAACATTTCTCGTGAAGCTTTGAGCAGATATGAGATTGGTTATTATGGATTGACCAATCAAATCGTAATTCCACATCGAGATAAAGACAATCGGTTGATTGGAATTAGAGGTCGTTATCTTGATGAATCTGATATTGAAAGAGTAGGAAAGTATGTTCCGCTTCAAATAAGTGGGAAGTTTCTTAGTCATCAATTAGGTTCAAATCTATACGGAATCAATGTTACCCAAAACAAAATTAAATCAATACGAAAAGCAATGCTGCTTGAGTCAGAAAAAGGATGTATGCAAAATTATTCGTACTTTGGAGAAGATTCATTTGCAGTAGCAACTTGCGGAAGTAATATTACTGTCACCCAGCAAAAATTATTATTGCAATATCTCAAATGTGAAGAAGTGATTGTGGCTTTTGATAGAGAATACCAGGATGCACATTCTTTTGAAGCAGAGATTTATTATAACAAACTTGTAAAAAAAGTAGCAGGGTTAGTGCCATATTGCAAAGTTTGTTTGTTATTAGACAGTGAGAATAGATTGCCTTATAAAGCCAGTCCTACAGATATGGGGAAAGAAACATTGTTGGAATTATTAGATGAGAAGATTGTTATCACAATGGATGAAGTTAATAGAGTGTTGAAAGAATCAAAGAAGGAGAAGTAATTGCAAGAATTAAAAGATAGAGTAAGACCTGTAACTGATAAGGACAAAGGTTTACCTACATTTTCATATAGTAAAATTGAGGTTTTTAAAAATTGTCCTCTTCAGTATAAGTTTAAATATATGGATAAGAAGTATTCACAAGATACTTCAATTGCACTTGAGTTGGGTAGTCTGTGTCATTATGTTTTGGAACAGAAGGGCAAGATGATTGCTTCTGGTCAAGCAGTAGATTATGACAAGTTAAATAATATTCTACAGAATGGAGTGACCGAAACAGACGAAAAAACAAAAGAAGAATTATTAGGTGTAGCACAGCTAAGAAGAAAATATTTTGAAGTATGGCACGAAGCTGATAATGCGAGTGGTGCTTCATATGAAGAAAAAATAAAATTATTTGATAAAGTGTTACACGAAGAAATGGAAGATACTACTTGGCAGCCTACATATTTTGAAAAACCTTTTGAATTTGTATGGGATAACAAAGTTATTTTAAAAGGTTTTATTGACCGAATTGATGTAAAAGATGGTCGGTATAGAACGGTTGATTATAAGACTTCCAAGAAAATATACGATCAGAGTAAATTGGCAACCTCATTACAGTTTGGAATTTATGCTTTGGCAATTTTAAACGAGTTTGGTGAATTACCTATTGAATCGCAGTATAGATTCATCCTTATAGATGATGAACAATATGCTCTTACAAAAGGATGGGAAAAACGTTTAATCAAAGCACTTGATAAAGTGTTTGGTGATATTGAAGCAAGTGAGAATAAAAATCTGTTTATTCCGAAGCCCACGCCACTATGTCATTGGTGCACGTTCTGCACAACAAATCCAGAAGCAACTATTTATAAAAATGAATGTGAATATTATTCAAAGTGGACACCAGATCAAAAGACATTTGAAGTCAATAAAAAGTGGAATGCTTTAGAGAATAATAATACAGAGAAGAAAAGAAAGTTGGTATTTTAATGACAGAAGAAAAGTTGAAAATGATTGAGCCTATTTATGACTCGTTTGAAAATGAAGATATTAAAGATTTCTGTAAACTCTTGGTGTCAGAACTTCCTTTGTATTGGTGGGAAGTACCTGCCTCGTCTACAGGCAAGTACCATCCTGCATATGCATTAGGCGAGGGTGGATTGATGAGACACAGTATTGCAGTTGTACGATTCCTTAATTGGTTTTTCAGTCTTGAGCAGTATCAGAACAAATTCACTGACAGAGAAAGAGATTTATTAAGATGTGCTGGTTTAGTACACGATGGCAGAAAATCAGGTGCAAGTGATGATGTAAAGGAAGTGTTTACAGTATTTGATCATCCGTTGTTAATGGCAGAAGCGGTTAGAAAGCACAAAGAAGATGCAGTTATTTCAGATAAAGAAATTGAACTGATTGCTAATGCGATTGAATCTCATATGGGGCAATGGACAACCTCAAACAAACCAAAAGATGCTGGAATTGTGCTTCCAAAACCATCAAATAAATATCAGAAGATTGTTCATTTGGCTGATTATCTTGCTTCACGAAAGCCGTTAGACATGGAGTTTGATGAATGGAAGAAACCTGAGTTACCACCTTTAGATACTTATGTGTTGAATTTCGGTAAGTATAAGAATGAACGTCTTGTGGAAATAGCACAAAAGGATAAAGGATACATTGATTGGTTGAAAGAGAATTATGGAAGAGAACCAGTCAGAAGCTTATTAAAACAGTTATAAGAGGAGGATTTGAGTGAGTTTTTTTGGAGTACATAACCATAGTGCAGAGGGAAGTAATTTAAGACTTCGAGATTCTATAAATAAAGTGCCTGAAATGATTGAGTATGCTCACTCATTAGGTCATGCTGGCATTTGCTTTACGGAACATGAGTCTATCACTTCCTCTTTAGATGCACTTAAATACTATGATAGTCACAAAGATTTAGAAGGATGGGAGAATTTTAAAGTTGTTCTTGGTAATGAGATATATTTGTGTACAGAAGATGTAACTGCCGAGAATAAATTTAATAATAGATATCCTCATTTTATTTTAGTAGCATTAAATGCTCATGGACATCAAGGCATTAGAGAATTAAGTACAAAAGCTTGGACTAAAAACTCTTTTATGCATGTAATGATGCGAGTTCCTACCTATTATAGCGACCTTGAAGAAATGATGGAAAACTATAAAGGAGATATTATCGGAAGCTCGGCTTGTCTTGGGGGAGCTTTACCACATAGACTTTTACAATTTCAGGATTTAGAAAGAGCAAATCCAAAGGAATATGGAAAAATATGGCAATCTTGTAAAGATTGGATTGCATATATGAATGAGATATTTGGTGAAGGATACTTCTTTTTAGAGCTGCAACCTTCTCATATGATGGAGCAAATCTATGTCAATCATAAGTTAATTCAGTTATCAGAAGAGACAGGTACACCATATATCATTACAACGGATGCTCATTATCTTAAAAAAGAAGATAGACAGATACATAAAATCTTTTTGGAGTCTCAAGAGGGCGACAGAGAAGTAGATGATTTTTATTCTACCACTTATATCATGAGTGAAGATGAAATTCATGAGTATATGGACGAATACTATGGTCACGATGTAGTTCAAAAGGGATTAGACAATACAATGCTTATATATGGAAAAGCAGAGTATTACAAACTCACAAAAGACCTCGATATTCCGTATATTCCATTAAATACCTCTGAACCGAACAAAAAATTGTATGAAAAGTTTAAGAATCAAATCCCCTTATTAAGTGAGTTTTATCATTCTGAATACGATTGTGATAGGCATTTAGTAAGAGATATTGTTGCTTATATTGACACAGATCCTTATTACCAAACAGATGAAGCTTATGAAAAAATAAACGAGTGTCTTCATTATATAAAGGATTCATCCGAAAAAATGAAGGTTCGTTGGTCTAAATATCTTCTTCAGATTGCTATTGATGTACAGATTGCTTGGAGTGCAGGTACATTAGTGGGGGCTGGTCGAGGTTCTGGTGTAGGTTTCTGTCTATTAAATATTCTTGGTATCACACAGATTAATCCATTAAGAGAAAAAACAAAGACGTATCCTTGGAGATTCTTGAATCCAGAACGTGCTTCTGTTTTGGATATTGATATTGATATATGTGGTTCAAAGCGTGAAGCAGTTATTCAGGCTATGAAAGATACATATGGAGAAGATAGAGTTAGTAAGGTTATGACACTATCAACTGAAAAGAGTAGAAGTGCTATCTTAACAGCAGCTCGTGGTTTGAAGATTGATAATGATATAGCTCAGTATATTAGTTCATTGATTGTAGCTGATAGAGGTCAATTAAGAACTTTATCACAAATGTATTATGGTGATGATGATAACCCACCTGTACAAGAATTTGTTACAGAAATGAATAAATATCCTGAATTATGGGAAGCTGCACAGAAGATAGAAGGACTTGTCAATGGTGTAGGTTCACATGCAGGTGGAATTATCTTAGTTGATAGACCATTTACAGATACAACAGCACTTATGAAAACAAATTCAGGTGATGTTATTACTCAGTTTGATTTACATATGTGTGAAGATTGTTCTCTTATTAAAGTCGATCTGCTTTGTATTGATGCTTTGGATAAAATGCAAGCAGAGTTGGAATTGCTTTTGGAGAATAATGTAATAGAGTGGCAAGGTTCATTGAAAGCTACTTATGAAAAATATATTGGTGTATATACTTTGGAACGTAATGCTAAAGATATGTGGGAAATGCTTTGGAATCACAAAGTAATGTCATTCTTTCAGATGGAGAAAGAGAGTGGTGTACAGGCGGTTGCATTAGCAAAACCTGCTTCTGTTGATGAATTAGCAACCATTAACTCAGTATTGCGACTTATGGCACAAGAAAAAGGTGCTGAAACACCGTTACAGAAATATGCTCGTTTTAGAGAAAATATCCAGTATTGGTATGATGAAATGACTGAATATGGTCTGACACAAGAAGAACAAGATATTCTGAAAGATATTATTGGAGTATCATTTGGCATCTGTGAAGCCCAGGAGTATTTGGTACTTTTGACAATGCATCCGAAGATTGGTGGTTTCTCACTAGCTTGGGGTGATAGATTAAGAAAAGCGGTCGCAAAGAAGAAACCAAAAGAGTTCTTGCAATTACAAGAAGAGTTCTTTGCTAATGCAAAAGAAAAGAATTTATCAAAGAATTTAACGAACTATGTGTGGAATGTGCTTATTTGCACTCAGCGAGGGTATGGATTCAATAAAAGTCATACACTAGCCTACTCAATTATAGGTCTTCAAGAGCTGAATTTGTGTTATAAATACAGCCCGATTTACTGGCAGACAGCGAATTTAATTGTAGATTCTGGCGCAGTAGATGAAAATGCAGGTGATTCTACCAATTATGGAAAGATGGCAATAGCAATAGCGGCTGTTCAAAAAGAGAATGTTAAAGTAGAACTTCCACTTATCAACTCAGCAGACTTTGGTTTTAAAGCAGATGTTGAGAACAATCGTATCATTTTTGGACTAAAGGGTATCAATGGTATAGGCGATGATATTGTACAAGCAATTATTCAGAACAGACCATTTAATTCTATGGAAGATTTCGCTCGTAAAATGCTTGATACAAAGCTTATTACTAAGTCAAAAATGGTTCAATTAATTAAAGCTGGTTGCTTTACAGAATTGCACTCATCAGATAGAAAAGAAACAATGCGTTGGTATTTAAAAAACTATGCTTTTACTCCAAGCGACAAAATTACAATGCAACAGTTCGCAAAAATGACAGAATTGGGTATTATTCCTGAATCATTAGATTTAGCAAAACGTATGGTTAATTTTAAAAAATATGTTTTAGATGATGAAGGATTGTATGAAAAGCATATAGATGAAGGAAAGAAAGTACCAAAAAGAGGATATCATGATGGTTATTATATTCTCGACAACAATTCTCAACCTTTCTTCAAGGAACATTTCACAGAAGACTCAGTAGTTAAAATAAAAGGAGAATATTATATCGTATCAGAAAAATTGTTTACTAAAGAGGTTGATAAATACATTCAGCCATTAAAGGATTGGTTTGACAATACTGATACATTAAATCTCTATAATGAAGCTTTATTTAAAACTATTTGGAATCAATATGCTGATGGTACATTACCTTCTTGGTCTATGCAAGCATTAAGTTTCTATGATGGTGAGCATGAATTGGAGAATATTAATGAAGAACTATATGGCATAGTTAATTTCTTCGATTTACCAGAAGAACCAGAACCTTACGATTATTACACTCGCTATATTGATGGTTCACCAAAGAAAATGCCTAAATTTAAGATTTCAAGAATAGCAGGAACAGTTATCAATGCTGATAATTTGCATTGTATGGTTACACTTCTTACAAAGTATGGTGCAGTACATGTGAAGTTTAATAAAGGTCACTATGCTTTTTATAATAAACAAATTTCAGCAAAGCTTGATCCGAATAGTGATAAGAAGACTGTACTTGAAAGAAGCTGGCTAAGTAGAGGTTCAAAGATTGTTGTGGCAGGAATCAGAAGGGACGATAGTTTCAGACCAATGATTTACAAAGACACAATTTACCAACATACAGTAAATAAAGTTCAAGACATACATTTAGATGGTACATTGCTACTTCAATCTGAAAGAACAAAAGTTGATTAAAAGGAAAGTGAGGACTAATGGCATCAGAAAATAGAATAAAAATTATATGTAGTGTAGAGACAATACGATTTTATAAAAATGAATTTGGAATTGCTGTTGTCTCAGTAGATAAGGTCAAAGAGGGTAAACCTAAGACCGACAAATTCAATCAGATCATAATCAAAGGTACAATGCCACAGTTGGTTGAAGGTAATCCATATGTATTGGTGGCAGATTATGTAGAAGATCCCAAATGGGGAGGACAATACAATATCATATCAATCTATAGTGCCATTACCTTTAATGAGAATGACAAAGTTGGACAGAAGAAATTCTTGTCCACTTTGTTCACCCCACTTCAGATTGAAAATATGTATGACGCATTGGATGATCCATTTGATTCTTTGAAGAATAACAAGGCAGAAGATTTGGTAAAGGTTAAAGGTTGTGGATTAGACACGGCTGCACGATGGATTGAAAGATTTAATCGGAATATCCATTTAGCAAAAATCTTCTCAGAGTTGGAGCAGTATAACCTTACGAACAATATGGTGAATAGATTAATGGAACGGTATAATTCACCTGATTTAGTTGTTGAAAAGGTTAAAAATAATCCATATATCTTATGTAACGAAGTAAAAGGAATCGGTTGGAAAACAGCAGATAAAATAGCACTTGATAGTGGAATGGAAGAATTTTGTTCTCAACGTATTAGTGCTTTTATTTACAAATACCTTGAAGATTCTGGTCAGGATGGTTGTTCATGGATTACACCTGATGAGTTAATGGGGGCAATTATTGATGAACTTGGCGAAGATGTTCCTGATATGAATATTACAGAAGCAATTCATGATATGGGTGATGAGCTGTGGTGGAATGAAGATAAGACACAGATTGGTCTTAGAAAATTCTACAATATTGAAGATAAAATTGCCAAAGAATTAATCCGATTAAGAGATGCAAAATCAGAGATTACATATGGCGATTGGGAAGATACAATCAAGCATGTCGAGCATAGGAATGGTTGGCAGTTTACAGAAGAACAGCGAATGGGTGTAAAAGAAGCACTTGAAAACAATGTAGTTGTTATTCATGGTGAAGCTGGAACAGGTAAGAGTTCATCCGTGTCTGCTTTTCTTGAAGCATTGAAAGATTATGTATATGTACAGTGTGCTTTATCTGGTCGTGCAAGTTCTCGAATGGCTGAAATCACAGGAGAAGAAGGATATACAATTCATAGATTGCTTAAATATCCTTGTACTGATGATGGGGGCAAGAATGGTTTTACATATCATGATGAAACCCCATTGGATGTTGACATTGTAATCGTAGATGAAATTTCAATGGTTGATGCCTATCTTTTCTATTATCTTTTAAGAGCAATCCCTTCAGGTGCAAAGCTTATCTGTCTTGGAGATATGGGACAGTTAGAGTCAATTGGATGTGGCAACATTGCGTTTGATATGATCAATTCTCCTGAGATTCCTACGGTATATCTTAGTCAAGTACATAGACAAGCAGCAGCATCAGCCATTATTACAGAAGCAAGACGTATTCGTAAAGGAATACAGATTGTAGAAAAAGACTGGGTTGGTACAGAGACAAGAGGAGAATTGCAGGATTTATCATTAGATTGTTATTCAGATAAGAGTAATACTTTCTATAAAATAATGCAGAGATTTTCAGAAGCAATGAACACAGAGAACTTCAATGTTATGGAAACTCAGATACTTGTTCCTGTTAAGAAACAAGGTGATGCTTGCACTTATAACATTAATAATACGATTCAGGATTTATATAATCCAGAAGACGACAATAAAGAACAGATTGAGGTTGTATCACAGGGAAAAGTAACAATTCTTCGAGAAGGAGACAAAGTTATCAATACACAGAATACATACAAAACCAATCCACCTATCTTTAATGGTAATCTTGGTATTATTAAAAAGGTATTTCCAGAAGATAAAGCAGTGCTTGTTTCATTTATGGGCATTGGAGAGGTATATGTAGAAGGAACACAAGTTAATAGTATTGAACTTGGTTATGCGATTACAGTTCACAAGTCTCAAGGTTCTCAGTTCGATCATGTTATTTTCGGAATTGATTTTTCATCATATTCCCTTTTAACAAGAGAATTATTATATACAGGAATTACAAGAGCAAAGAAAAAATGTGATTTGGTTGCTCAAACTGGTGCTTTGAGAATGGCTATCAGTAAAGAGGGCGTAAGTAAGAAACAGACTCACTTACAGCAGTGTTTGTATGACACAGCTCATCCAAAGTTAGTATTTTAAGAGAATAATATAGTAGAGGTTTCTGGAATGCCCATAAATAGGGCGTTCCAGAGACTTAAAAAACCAAGGAAAGACGGATTTCCTGTTAGTCATTCATTGAAAAGAAAGGAGAGAATAAGTAAATGAAAATGCTTGTGTTTTATCGGTCAAGAGAATATACAAATGCAATTATATCTTCAACAAGGCATAAATTGCAAAATATGGATATGGCAAAAGGTCTTGACGTTGATTTTATTAATTTAGATAAAAGAAACTACATTAAGGTATTGGCTCAAATGGAAGAATTGCCACGCTTTGTATATATTTGGTATGACGAAGAAAAGGTTACAGATTATATCAATGAAACATACCCATCAATAGAAGTCTTACATTTTGATGTGGAAAATTCAGTCGAAAAACATAATAGTGGTTTTTATGGATATACAACAAAAGAATATAAGTTAGCAGATTTAATGCTTCAGAAATTTAAGGATAGTCTTGTAAAGAAAACAATGTATCAGGTTGATTCTTTATATAAAATTTCAAAAATGGACATGGATGATATGGATATAGCTTGTTCAAAATATCATTCATTTGAGACAAGGGAGGAAGCAAAGCAATATTGTATTGACTGTCTTAAAAAGGAAATTGATGCATTAGAAAATAGAATTGATATGTACCAAAGCAATATTAAGTCTTGCAAAGCTGATTTGAAAAAGAAAAATACACTATTAAAGAAATACGATATTAAAGCAAATTAAACGACAGTTTCTTGTGGAAATTAAGGAGGAAAAATGAACAGAATGACTATTAATGGTAAAACAATCACATGTTCAGGAACTAATGTAGTCGTCAATAATGGAAGAATTATTGTAGATGGTAAAACAATTCAAGAGTGTAATAGTGGTGATATTAAAGTCACTATCGAAGGAGATGTAAACAAAATTGATTGTGATGGATCAGTAGAAGTTCACGGCAATTCAGGAAGTATTGATTGCGGTGGCAGTTGTGAAGTCAGTGGAGATGTTAAAGGGAATATAGATGCAGGTGGCTCTGTAACTTGTGGTAACGTATCAGGTGATATAGATGCTGGTGGAAGTGTGAGATGTAGAAGATAAGGAGGATAACATAACATGAAGATTTTAGCTTTAACAATTTTATTTATTTTGATGTTTTTCAGAATTAACGGTACACCAAGCGCATTAAGTAAAACATTGTGGCGAAAGAGAATGATTAAGCAGCTTGCAAAAAATAAAGAGAATAATAATGGAGAGCCACCGAGCGATACGCTACAAGGGGGTGCAATATTGACTGTATTCTTTATGGAGTTATTCTTAATTATCTTTTACATAGTGTTAGGAAACAAAATTGGAACAACTGAGTTTATTGTAATGTCTGCATTGCAGGTATTTACTTGCTTATGGTCATTGGGTGTAAACCTGTCAGAAGTAAAAACAGCTTTTAGTTACAATATTGAAAATTTTAAGTTTCACAGATTCCAATTGCTTTTTAATGTGGTATTAGATTATATCTATTATCCTTGGGCGATTTATATGCTATTGAAGTAACAAGAATCCATTATTTCGTGTGGTGATATTAGGAGACGATAGTATGAGAAGATGGTTAGTAAAACGACCAAATGATGAGGTTATTGTGACGATAATGAAGAATAAATGTGATGAAACATATTCTTTTATTAATCTAACAAAAGAACACATTTGTCCATGTAGATTTTCATCAATGGAAGAAGCATTGCTAGATATGGATAAAAAGATAAAAGATGGAACTGTATTAAAATATAAAAAAATAGGAGAATAAAATGGCACAGAGTGCAAAACGATTAATGTTTATTAGAGTCGTTAAATGTAAAGATGAAAAACCATTAAATTACATTTGTTAATATAAATATTTTTAAAACAATCAAACAACTATGCAGCAATAGAGAATACATATGTGGTGGTGGAATATGTAGACACAAAATATCCGTTGTGTAGCGAGAAATGTATTTAAGTGTACGACTGAACATGCGCCTGGCTGTTAACCAGGAGTACGGAAGTTCTTTTCCCATAGCGGTCACGTTAATAATACCTCTGTTTGTACAGTAATGTATATGTAGGGTGAAAATCCCTACCCACATATTTGTAATAAAAATATAATATGTAAAAACTTATGTCTTAAAAATCTAAATTTTTATAAAAATCCCCCAAAAAATAATAAGTAAAAAGAATAAAAATAAATAGAAAGGATAAAGTAAGGTCTTGCAAGATAAACAACGTTGTGCCTTTCTGTTTAAAAAATGATTAACAGTAAAGAAGTCTTATATAGCAAAGGCAATAATGATGAGTGTATGACTCCAAATTATGGAGTTGAACCAATTTTAAAATATATACCAAAAAATGCAGTAGTTTGGTGTCCGTTTGATAAAGAAGATAGTGAATTTGTTAAACAAATAAGGCAATCAGGTCATAAAGTAATTGCTACTCATATTGATAACGGAGAAAATTTTTATACATATGAACCCAATGAACATTGGGATTGTATTATAAGTAATCCACCTTTTACTAATAAGAGAAAAATATTTGAAAGAGCTTTATCTTTTAATAAGCCATTTGCACTAATAATGAGTAATACTTGGTTAAATGATTCTGCTCCTAAACAGTTGTTTAAAAATAAGGATTTACAACTTTTAATGTTCGATAAAAGGATGAAATTTATGAATAACGGAGAAGTTCAAAACAAAATAACATTTAGTAGTAGTTATTATTGTTGGAATTTTTTACCTAAACAAATAATTATGGAAGAATTAATAATGTAAAAAGGAGAAATGGGTAATGGAGATAAACTTATTGAAACTTAAGTTAAACAATCCTCACGGTGGGATATGCGGACTTTCTGTATTGAGAAGGAGTTGGAAGTACAGACCTATTGACTTCTGTTGTGAAAATATGAAAGAAGCATTTGGAGAAAAATTCGACAAGTTTATAAAATTTAGAGATGAATTTATGCCGATGTGGCGTAATGAAGACGAAGCATCAAACACAGATTTAAACATACCTCACTTATGTTTAACTACAACAGAAAGAGTAGCTAACGGTTTTGACTCTTATACGAAAGAGCACAATTATGCAATCAACTTCTGTCCATTCTGCGGACAGAAAATTACTATAAATGTAGAAGAATTAGATTTTACCAGCGAATATTCTCAATTAGTTTCACTCAGAGAAATAAATCACATCAAATCAACAAGAGACGGGATTACTGTTGATGAAAAAAGATTTTATCAAAAAGAATATGACAGAATAATAGAAACAATAAATTATCTTAATGAATTTATTGAAGTAGCAGATGTTGAAAGATTAAGACGATATGTTGGAGTTTAAAAGAGAGAATATATATATATATATAGATAAGAACGATATTTATAAAGAAGGTATTGTTATATTAAACGAATCACTTGAATGGGCAGAAGAATGTGATGGTAAATATTATGTTGGATATGTTGCAGGTGTATTAGGACTAATTAATGCAACAACTCAGAACGAAGAATAAGACAACTAAATCAGAGTTTCAATAGGAGGAAATAAATAATGAAATTTGAGAATACAGAAGTATGGGGATTTGAACACAGTCTCCGTGGAATGAGAAATCCGTTGAATAGTCACATTAAAAGTGACAGTTATTATGATAATGATAATTATGTTATCGGTGAAAATGATTTTGGACTTGCACAGAGATTAATTAAAGCAGGAAATGAGCATAGAAAGTTTATGCGACAGATTTTTGTATCAGTGGATATTACAGCACCACTTTACTGGTGGAAAGAATTTGATACATATAAGGTAGGGACGGTTGCGAACTCAACGAGTACAATGCACAAGCTTGCCACGACACCAATTACATTAGATTGTTTTGAGATTGATGATTATGATAGGAATTTATCTCTTGCTGATAATCCAGAGGACGATAATGAACTTAACCATATTTCAGCATTTGAAGAAGACGTAATCATGGTTCTTGAGAACTTACGTCAGAAATATCTTGAGACAAAGGATAAAAGATATTGGAAAGAATTGATTAGATTTTTACCTGAATCTTGGTTACAGAAGCGTACAATTACAATGAATTATAAAAATATCCGTAATATGTATTTTCAGCGTAAAAATCATAAGCTTACAGAGTGGTCAGAGTCGTTTATAAAGTGGGTAGAATCACTTCCATATGCAGAAGAGCTGATTATGTATGACTGTAAATAAATGTTCATTTTATAAGAATTAGAAAGGAGGAAGTAAATGGATAAATTAGAAAGGATGAAACAACTCATTAAAGAGTTGAATAATGCTTCGTATGCTTATTATAATCAAGTTCCAATTATGTCTGATTATGAATGGGATAAAATGTATGATGAGTTAGAGACACTTGAATATGTTACAGGTATTGTGTTAGCAAATAGCCCAACACATAATGTTGGTTATTCAGTCGCAGATGAACTAAAGGAAGTAAAACATAATCATCCAATGCTTTCACTTGATAAAAGAAAATCAGTAGATGAGTTGGTTGAGTTTATTGGAGATAAAGATTGTTTCTTGTCTGTAAAAGCAGACGGTCTTACAACTTCGCTTCATTATATTGATGGCAAGTTAATAGGCGCAGAAACTAGGGGCGATGGAGTAAGAGGTATTGAATGTCTTCAGAACGTATTAACAATGAAGAATGTTCCAAAAGAAATTCCATATAAGGATGAGCTTATTATTGATGGCGAAACAATTATTAGATGGGACACTTTCAGAGAGATTAATGATAAACTTCCAGAAGATAAGAAATATAAACATCCGAGAAATCTTGTATCTGGTTCATTGCAGTTACTTAATAGTAAAGAAGCTGCAATTAGAAATATGAGATTTGTTGCTTGGAGAGTTATTAAAGGTTTTGAACATAAAACTCCTAGTGAAGATTTATTCAAGGCTAAAGATATTGGCTTTGAGATTATACCAATATTAAAATCACCTAGAATTAATCAGAAAGAAGAGTTAGTAATCTTATTAAATCAAATAAGAGAATTAGCAAACTCACATAATATTCCTTATGACGGAGCTGTTATGGCAGTTGATGATTATAAAATTGCCGATTCAATGGGGCGTACAGATAAATTTTTCCGACATTCAATGGCATATAAATATGAAGATGAATTATTTGAAACGGTGCTTACAGATATTAAATGGAATACTTCAAAGACGGGTTTGATTAATCCTGTGGCAATCTTCGAGCCAGTTGATTTAAATGGTGCAATTACTACAAGAGCAACACTTCACAACATTACATATATTAAAGATATGATGCTTGGAATAGGAGATAGAATTAGAGTCTACCGTTCTAATATGGTTATTCCTAAAGTGCATGACAGTATTGATAAGAGTGGTAATTTTAAGATTCCTAGTAAATGTCCTATTTGCGGTCAGCCTACAAGAATTATTAAAGAGAACGACTCTGAGGTACTTGTATGCGAAAATTCAGACTGTAAAGGTAAACTTTTAGGCAAATTAGTTCATGCAGCAAGCCGAAATGCGTTGGACATAGAAAATCTTTCAGAATCTACAATAGAAAAATTCATTAACCTCGACTGGCTGAATTCCATTAAAGATATTTATCATTTATCAGACCATGAAAATAAAATGAAAACCTTAGATGGTTTTGGAAAAAGGTCTGTTGAAAAACTTCTCAATTCTATTGAAGAATCACGTAATACTACGTTAGATAGATTTATCTATTCGCTTTCAATTTCCCTAATAGGAAAGACTGCAAGCAAATTAATTGCGGAAAGAGTTAATTATAGTATAAGAGAATTCATAGTCATTATGGGAACAAAAGGAGCTTCTTATTTTAATTCACTTGAAGGAATAGGTGACAAAATTATATCTTCTCTTGACAATTATTGGTCTAAACATTCTGACATGATTTATGAATTATCAAAAGAGTTTACTTTTGAAACACCTAATATAGTCTTAGATGAAATTCCAAATACATTACAAGGAAAAACATTCGTTGTAACTGGCTCAGTACATCATTACAAGAATCGTGACGAATTGAAAGCCGATATAGTTTCTCATGGTGGTACAGTCGTAGGATCTGTAAGTTCTAAAACATCTTATCTCATAAATAATGATATCAATTCGACATCATCCAAAAATCAGAAAGCAAAATCGCTTAATATTCCAATTATTTTAGAAGAAGAATTCCTTTCTATGATTCATTAGATTTGTTTATTATAGAAGGGAGGTGACAAAGAAACGTGAATTATATAAACGCAGGTAAACTAAGAAGTTTTCTTGAAAACGTACCTTCGAATTCTTATGTTGCTGTAGGTACAAGAGAGAATAATGAAATAGAAGAAATTAGACAAGAATCTGGCATTGTTGATATGAGCATAAAATCTGTCGGATTTGATTCTAGTAATTCTAACGAAGTATATATTAAGTTATATACAAATAAATATGATGGAAGTGGGTGTTTAAGATTTACAAGATAAGTAATATGGCTATATCTCTTGTATTAGTAAGTACACTTGTCGCCCCTTTGAGGGCAGAAAACATACAAGCTATAACTGCTAGTGCAGCACAGATTAACTATTATGAATCGCATTTTTATGTAAAAACCAGAGAAAAAATGCTTCAACGACAATTAGAAATAAATAAATGTCAAAAAGATATAGCAACAGAGAATAATGAAGTGGACGATAAAACTCCTGTCATTATAGAAGAAACTTACTATATTGATATGGATGTGCCAGGAAGTAAACCATTCAAATCATATATGGATGCAAGGTTGATAACAAGTACAAATTCAGCACAATATAAGCTTAAGTCTGAGTATGAGCTTGATGATTCAGGTATCTATATGATTGATGGACGTTATGCTTGTGCTATCGGTTCTTATTACACTACTGAAATAGGCACAAAATTTGATGTTGTTATGAAATCAGGCGAGGTAATTCCTTGTATTCTTGCTGATTGCAAGGCAGATGAACATACTGATAATTTAGGACAATACACTATAAGTAATGATTCGATTGTGGAGTTTATTGTTCATAGTCCTACATTAATCCCTAATATTTCAAATCGTTGGGGAAATACAGGTGATGTATCTACTTTAGGTGGCATTTTTGAAGGTGAGATATCTTATATAAGAATGTATTTTGATTAGAAAGGAACGAAACATGCTAGAAACAACAGCGGTTATTAGATTAGACAATATTAAAAGAATAAAGGATTTTGTTGATATTGTATCTAAATATGATGAAGAAATAACAATTAAATCACATAGGTATGAAGTTAATGCAAAATCTATCATGGCAATATTTTCACTTAACCTATTAGAGTTAGTAAATGTTTGTCTGTATTGTGATGATAGTAATGTAATTGAAAAATTTATAAAAGATATGGAGGGTTTCGAGTGATTGTATTAATTGGAAAAAGTTGTTCAGGAAAAGACAGCGTTGCAAAAATATTATGTTCTATGGGATATTCAAGAGTTGCCACTTGTACAACAAGACCTATGAGAACAGGTGAGATTGATGGTGTTGATTATTATTTTATTAGCCAGTCCGAGTTTATGAATATGATCGAAAAGGGCGATTTTGCAGAATATAGAGAATATGAAACAGAAAAAGGAATGTGGCTATATGGCAGTCGTTTAGGTGATTATAAATATGCATCTAATAAGGTCATTATTTTAACGCCTGAAGGTCTTAAAAATATTAAGAAAAAATATCCTTATTTGCCTATTGTTTCTATATATCTTGACGTATCCAATAAAGAGCTTAAAAGAAGAATGTTTGTACGTTCTAATGGCTCTGTTGAAGATATTAAAGAAAATAAACGTAGATATAAGGCTGATAAGAAAGATTTTAAGCATATAAAAAAATATGTTGATTACGTAGTTAGTAATGAATGTAGAGACGCTTATGATACCGCTCGTATCTGTAAGGAGTTAGATGAAATTGAAAAAAGAAAACATAGAAAGAATTTATTGTGGAAATCGTAATTGTCCACATATAGATTGTGTAAGACATAACAAGAACACACCATTCAATATTCAATTTCTTAGAGAAAATTATAGTTTTGATAAAAATGGTGAATGTAAATATAAATTAACCGATTGGAGTGATGCTATATAAAATTATTTGTTGATTTTGACGGAGTTATTGTAGATACAATTGCTGCAATATGTGATTTATATAATGAAGATTTTAAATATTACAGTGGTTATAAATATATTTTCCCAGAACAGATTAAGACTTGGAACTTTGAAGAACTTAACTGTGCAAGTAGGGAATATATAAATACATATTTCAATCAGCAACGATTCTTTGATAAGTTAAAATTTATGCCACAAGCTTATGAGGTGTTAAGAAAATTTGCTTTACAAGATGAAGTTACTATTGTTTCTTCTGGCTATAGTCCTAATCTCAGAGCAAAGGAAAAATGGTGTAAAGAAATTCTCCCATTTTGTCATTTCATAGGAGTTAATCTCAAAGAATATAAGAATAAGTCTCATATAGATATGAGTGGTAGCTTATTTATTGATGATTCTGCACATAATCTTGAGACTTCTAATGCAGAGATAAAGATTTGTTTTGGTGAAATTTATCCTTGGAATAAGAATTGGGATGGTAAACATTGTTGGAATTGGAATATGATTTATCAGATATATAAAGCAGAATTGGAGGATTAATTATGTTAAGAGAAACTACAAAAATTAATATGGATAATATTACTGTTGGTGATTGTATTGAGTTATTTGAACGCAAGAATACAAGAGTAATTATTAATGATGGTAAGATTATTGGATTTGAAGAGAAATAATTAATATTAAATGAAAGGTTGATTTCTTGTGAAATCGAGAAAGGAGATAAAATTTGAAAGTAATTAAAAGAGATTGTACAGAAGTTGATTTTGATAAATCAAAAATTTCAGCAGCAATTCTTAAAGCAATGAAAAATGGTTCAGGTATTGTAAAGCCAAAGATTGCAGAAGATATTGCAGACGAGATTGAAGAAGAATGTAAAAACAAAGAAGATGTGAGTATTTCTGATATTGAATCAATGGTTTATGACAAATTGATTACAAAAAAACAGAGACTTACAGCAAAAGCTTATGAGGGTTATAGAAGCATTCGTGAGTTTCAGAGAGAGAATGAAAACACAACAGATATGGAGATTCATGACCTTGTAGAAGATAAAGACAAATATTGGAAGGATGAAAATGCAAATAAAAATCCAGTATTAAATCCTACTAAAAGAGATTATATTGCTGGATCTGTTAGTACAGATATGACAAAAAGATATTTATTATCTCCTGAAATAATTCAAGCTCATAATGAAGGACTAATTCATTTTCATGATGCTGATTACTTCTTACAGCACATGCATAACTGCGGATTAGTGAATTCTGAAGATATGCTTCAAAACAATACAGTTATTAGCGAAACTCTTATTGAAACACCACATAGCTTTTCAACTGCTTGTAATATTGAAACGCAGGCTATAGCACAGATTGCTAGTAACCAATATGGGGGGCAGAGCATTTCTTTAGCACATCTTGCTCCATTTGTTAATGTGAGTAGAAAATCAATCAGAAAGAAAGTAACAGAAGAATTATACGATAATGGATTGATTAGTGAGTATAATGAAGACCTTGCAGAAGTCGTTAATATAACAAATAAACGATTAAAAGAAGAAATAGAAAAAGGCGTTCAAACAATTCAGTATCAGTTGGTCACACTTATGACAACAAATGGACAAGCACCTTTTATCACAATTTTTATGTATCTCAATGAAGCAAAAAATAAACAAGAAAAAGCTGACTTGGCAATGTTAATTGAAGAAATGCTTCGTCAGAGAATTCAAGGGGTAAAAAACGAAAAGGGTGTTTATATTGCTCCTGCATTCCCTAAACTGATTTATGTATTAGAAGAAGATAATATTACAGAAGATTCTAAATATTGGTATCTCACAGAATTAGCTGCTGAATGTACATCTAAAAGACTTGTCCCTGATTATATATCCGAAAAAATGATGCTTGAATTAAAGGGTGATGTCTATACATGTATGGGCTGCCGAAGTTTTCTGACAGTAGATAGATTTACAGATAAAGTAGGAAATATTGCAAACGCAAAGAATTTTGATCCGAATAAACATAAATATTATGGGCGATTCAATCAGGGCGTTGTAACGATTTCACTTCCAGATATTGCTTTCTCATCTGATGGAGATTTTGATAAGTTTTGGGAAATCTTTGAGGAAAGAACGGAGTTGTGTCATAAAGCACTTAGGGCGAGACACGAAAGATTACTTGGTACGTCTTCTGATGTAGCACCTATTCTGTGGCAGCATGGAGCATATGCAAGATTAAAGAAACATGAGAAAATCGACAGACTTCTTTACGATGGTTATTCTACAATATCGCTTGGTTATGCTGGTTTATATGAATGTGTAAAATTTATGACTGGTCATTCTCATTCGGATGAAGGAATTGGCGAAGAATTTGGATTAAAGGTTATGCAGGCGTTAAATGATAAATGTAATCAGTGGAAACAAGCTGAAAACATTGACTATAGTTTGTATGGAACACCATTAGAGTCCACAACTTACAAATTCGCAAAGTGCCTAAAATCTCGTTTTGGTAACGATATTTTTGAAAAATTAGATGGTTTTGATAGAAATTATATTACTAATTCATATCACATTCCTGTCTTTGAGCATATCACAGCATTTGAAAAGTTAAGAATCGAATCAAAATTTCAGAAATTAAGTCCAGGAGGAGCAATTTCATATATCGAAGTACCAAGTATGAGTCATAATATTCCTGCTATATTAGAAGTTGTTAAATTTATTTATAACAACATTATGTATGCAGAGATTAACACAAAGAGTTGCTATTGTGAAAAATGTGGCTTTGATGGTGATATTCCTCTTGTATTCGACGAAAACAATAGACTTAAATGGAAATGTCCTAATTGTGGAAATACCGACAATACAACAATGGATATAGCATTTAGAGTTTGCGGTTATATTGGCACTGCAAAAAATGGTGGTAATCAGGGTAGATATGGCGACATTCATGACCGTGTTTATCATTTGGATGATATGGAATATACGGAGGATTAAATATGAGATTTGCAAGTATGCGCAATCTTGATATTTCAAATGGAGAGGGAGTTGGAGTCTCCCTCTTCGTTCAAGGGTGTGATAGACATTGTTTTAACTGTTTTAATCCTGATACTTGGAATTTTAATGGTGGTAAAGAATGGACAGAAGAAGCAAAAAATAAATTTATAAAGCTTATTGATAGACCATATATTAATCGAATTTCTGTTCTAGGGGGCGAACCTTTAGCGGAACAAAACCTCGATGAAATCTTGTCTCTAATTAAAGAAATCCGTATTTCATTTCCTAAGAAATCTATTTGGTTATATACGGGATATGAATTATCAGAGATTATAAAGCAAGAACAATACGAGAAAGTTAGTGGAATACCTAGTGTTTGGTCAAAACGATGGAAGATAATTTCTAATATAGATGTGCTTGTTGACGGAGAATATATAGATGAGCAGAAAGACCTTACATTGAAATGGCGAGGCAGCAAGAACCAAAACTGTATTGATGTAAAGAAATCTCTCGCTCAGAATAAAATGGTTTTATATTGTGATTAGGAGGAATTATTTATGTCTTATGTAGATATTGCAAATGAAGAATCATCTGGTGTTCAGATTGATGGTGAAGACTATTATGTTGCGTTGCGTAACCTTGAAAACAAGTATGGGTATGATGAAGATATTGCAGCAATAATTAGAATGTGTAACCAATGGGAAAATAGCTTTCACAAAATGGAAGGACGTTGTAATGAAATTATTAGTGCAACAACTTTATATGAAGCACAAATTAAATCTATATTAGAAAAAATAGAGGATAAATAAAATGAACTTATGGACAACAATTCTAGCAATAATTATAGGACTTATAATAAGTCATTTTATAACGCTAATAAATAAAAGGAAGAATAACAATGACTAAAGAAGATGTAAGGAAGGGCATGGTTTTATACTATGCCCGAATATTAAAAGCTGTAGGCATATACGAAGTAAGTGAGTTGCTTATAAGAACAGTAGAAGATGATTATTTTGTTGGTGTTGATAAGCGTGATAAACATGTATATTTATTTTCATATAATAATCTTAACCAATTAATATTTAACGATAGACAAAAATGTTTAGATACTGTATTAGACAGTGAAAAGAATGCACCTAAAATAAGTAGCGAAAAAGAATATGAAGAATATTAGTAAGGCACAATGATAAAATGATATATGAAATTAAAGATTTAACTAAAATAACAACTTATAGCACTTTGGCTAAAGAGTTAAATGAAACCAATGAAGCATTTTATGAATATGTATCTGATTATATTTTTTCAAAGATAGTAAACTCTCAGATGTCGCATAATTTGTTTAAATATGAACGATTTATTCAATTTTTAAAAAGAAGATATTTTAATGATTGTGACAATACAGAATTAATATATACAATTGGACTATGTGTTTCGACAATTGAAATTTGTAAACATCAATATAATCATTTATACAATGAATACAACACAAATAATATAATAAAAGAGTTATTGCAAGATGATAATAAGAAGAAAATAATTCTAAAAATATATAATAACCCTGACATACATTTAATAAAATTAATTAATGATCTTGATATTACGCTTGAAAATGAATCATCCGAAAAACACACATTAATAATAGAACACATTAATACATTAATAGATTTAGGTATGATAATAAATTATAACAAAATTTTATCTGCATCTCCCATATTAGTGCGATATATACAGAATAATAAAGTAAAGGAGTGATTAAGTACGGCAAATTACCTATATGATAAATTTAAAGGAAAATATAGAATACGTGCTCCAATTAATCAAATAACAAATGATTTTAATAGAAAGCTCAATGGCACATTAGAAGATATAGATTGTTACATAGATTGCCAGTTTGGTAATAAAGTATTCTATTATGGACACAACATTTTACAAGCATATATTCCTTCTCTTGGAAGAGGACATAACATTCTTAAAAATCTTGAAGAAACGGACAAATCTTTGATATTTGACATTGAAGAAACGGACGCTGAAATTCTGTTTAAATTCAAATTCATCAACTCTGACAAAATTATCCCATTGTTAAAACCTAAAACAAGTGGTTCTCAGACAAGCCCTTTTTCGCCTAAAAATCTCCCAAAATCTAATTTTAAAATCCCAGATGATAAATTGACACAGTATAAACAAATCGTGTCTAAAATTCCTCCTGAGAAGCTTTTAACCCTAAGTAGAATAACCAATTCATTCTTGCAAACTTTAGTTACAAAAAAGAACACTTGGGAGAATATTAAATCAGATATGAGATTAAAATGCCTTAAAGGTAAAGAATATATTTACTGCATTGGTAAGTGGAACGAGTATCTTGTATATCTTAAAAATAACATTAAAAATATGTAGACAATTAAGGAGTAAATTATGTACGAAGTAAGAAAACATGTAACTGATAAGAAACTTAAAGACTATGGCTTTAGATTCAAGTCGGACGGAGATTATACATATAGAACTGTTATATATCAGGACGGGAAAAGACCTGTAATATTCCTGACATTCTATATTAATCTCGAAGAGAGAACATTTAACAGCAGAGTATCTGATACCACAGGCACATATTATCCTTATTATGATGATAGTCGTCAAGGTGATACTTTGTATAAGATACTTAAGAATTGTGTTGAAAAGGAAACAAGAAAATTAGTAAAGGCAGGTATTATAAAGATGATAAGTATAGAAAACATAAAAGGTACAGTAGTTAATAGCACAACAATTAAGCTTAAGAAACTTAGAGATAATGTACAGATTCCAACAAGAGGAAGTGAATATGCGGCAGGATATGATTTATATGCAGCTATTACATCACCTATAATAATAACACCTCACACTACAGTTAAAATTGGCACAGGTGTAGCAGTTGAAATTCCTAATGGTTATTTTGGTGCAGTTTTTGCAAGAAGTGGATTAGCAACTAAAGAAGGCTTAAGACCTGCTAATGCAGTAGGTGTAGTAGATAGTGATTATAGGGGTGAATGTATAGTGGCATTACATAATGACTCAGATACCCCTAGAACTGTTACTCCAGGAGAAAGGATAGCTCAGTTAGTTATAATACCTTATCTTCATGTTGATTTTGAAGAAGTGAATGAATTGTCTGATACTGTAAGAGGTGAAGGTGGCTTTGGAAGTACTGGAAAGGCGTGATTATGAAAGAAAAAGTTCCGATTTATCAAAAACAGAACCTTACACTTGAAGAAGCTGCTGAATACTCCAATATTGGAATAAATAGATTAACTATGTTGATTAAAGAACCTACTTGTAATTTTGTATTATATGTAGGAAATAAAAGATTGATAAAAAGAAAATTATTTGATGAATTTATAGAAAATATAAATATGATTTAATGATGTTGAAATTATTACGGTTGAGTGATATTATTTAGGTGTAAGTATATCACTCAATCCTTTGTTTTAATAAAGAAATAAAGGTGATATTTTATGGACAAAAAAGATATTAAAGGAAGAGTATTAAAAGAAGGTGAAGACCAGCTAAAAGATGGTAGGTATCGTTATAGATTTACAGATAAATATGGAAAAAGAAAAGCCATATATTCGTGGAAACTTGTATCAGTAGATAAAACCCCTGCTGGGAAAAAAGATGATTTGTGTTTACGTGCAAAAATTAAACAGATAGAAAAAGATCTTAATGACAACATAAACACATATAAAGCTCAGTCGAAAGTTAATGATTTGATTAATATGTACCTAGATACAAAAGTGAACTTAGCAAACAGTACATTAAATAATTATAAGAATATGTATGAGGTGAATATTAAAAATTCTATGCTGGGCAACATGCAGATATGCTCAGTTAAGAAATCTGACATATTAAAATTCTATAAATATTTATATATTGATAAAAAACTGTCAATTGGTACAATACAATTATATCAAAATCTTTTGTATCCAGCTTTTCAATTAGCTGTCGATGATTCTACAATTAGGCTCAATCCTTGCAAAAATTGTATGAAGGAATATGTTCGTGGTTCGATGGATTCTCCAAGAATTGCTTTAACTAAAGAACAACAAAAAAAGTTATTGTCTTTTGTAAAAAACAACAATATATATAAACGATATTACACAATGTTTGCAACAGTCCTATGCACTGGACTAAGAATTAGTGAAGCAATGGGATTAACATGGAACAATATTGATTTTAAAAATCACTATATAACTATTGACCATCAAATATTATATAGAAAAAAAGATGGTACAATCAAGCATTATGCTTCAGTACCTAAGAATAAAAAGACTAGACATATTCCTATGCAAAAAGATATTGAAAAGCTCTTACAAAAATACAAAAATGAAACATATTTTATTAGCGTATCTTCAAATATCAATATTGATGGATACACCAATTTTGTATTTTTGAACAGAGAAGAAGGATTATTTACCCCTAATACATTAACAAGGACTTGTCACTTGTTAAGAGAAAGCTGCAATAAAGAAGAAATTGAAGTTGCACAATGGGAAGAAAGAGAACCAGTTCTCATTCCTGATTTTACATTTCACGTTCTTAGACATACATTTTGTACTAGAATGGCTGAAGATGGTATGGATGTAAAAGTATTACAAGAAATTATGGGACATAGTAATATAGCTGTTACAATGCAAGTTTATAATCATGTAAGTGATGACAGAGCAATTAATGAAATGAACAAGATTCAAAATGTTATAGGATTATAAAATAACCCATTATAGCACTTTAACCCAATTTTTAACCCAATTGAACTGTATTTTATATAGAGTTATAAAGAGTTATATAAAGAAGAATCCTTATTTTGTAAGGATATAAAGACATATATAGACTTATAAAAACTCTTAAAACATACAACAAGAAAGAAATCGTTACTGTAGATTAATTTCTATAGAGTAACTTATTTAATGAGTCTGTCCTTTAGTGGGCAGGCTCATTTTTTATGCCTTTCGGTGTACGTTTCTAATAAATGAAAGTTTCTAATCTGCCTGGATGGTGGGACGGATACAGCTAAGACCAAAGGTGTTCCTGTTCATAGATATATTCTTTTTGGATCCTTATTAAGAATATAGGTGAAATACATTCTTAGCATATGCTTTCTTTTAAGCTTTGCTTGCATAAATAGCATTTTAGTAGTATATTTAAAAGGCATAATTTATATAAGGAATGGTATATTTATGATAAAAGTTGCACTTGATGCTATGGGTGGAGATAATGCCCCTGGCGAGATTGTTAAAGGTGCGGTAGATGCCGTAAATACAAGCAAAGAATGTTTTGTATATCTTGTTGGAAAAGAAGATGTTGTTAATAACGAACTTTCCAAATATACTTATAGCAAAGAACAGATAGAAGTTGTTAATGCTACAGAGGTTATAGAAACAGGTGAGCCACCTGTTATGGCTATAAGACATAAGAAAGATTCATCTTTGGTTAAGGCTCTTAATATGGTTAAGAATAAGGAAGCTGATGCTTTCGTATCAGCAGGAAGTTCTGGTGCTATATTAGTTGGTGGACAGGTTATTGTTGGACGTCTTCCAGGCGTTGAAAGACCACCAATAGGTGCGATTGTTCCTACTGATAAAGGCTGTGTGCTGATAGTTGACAGTGGGGCTAATGTTGATGCCAGACCAGCTTTTCTTGTGCAGTGGGCTAAGATGGGTTCTATATATATGGAGAACTGTCTTGGGATTAAGAAGCCAAGAGTAGCGATAGTTAATGTTGGTCTTGAAGAGGAGAAAGGCAACCAGCTTGTTAAGGAGACATTTCCACTTCTTAAAGCGTGTGATGATATTAACTTTATAGGAAGCATTGAAGCAAGAGAGATACCAAGAAGCGGTGCAGATGTTATCGTGTGTGATGCATTTGTTGGTAATGTTATATTAAAGCTTTACGAGGGTCTTGCTGGTACAATTATATCAAAGATTAAGGGTGCATTTTATTCTAATCTTAAGTCAAAGATTGGAGCAATGCTTGTTAAGGACTCAATTAAGAGTACACTTAAGACTATGGATGCATCAGAGTATGGTGGAGCACCACTTATAGGTCTTAATGGTCTTGTTGTTAAGACACACGGAAGTGCCAAAGCTAAAGAGGTAAAGAATTCAATTCTTCAATGCGTGACATTTTCAAAAAGCAATATTAATGAGCAGATTGTTGAGTCACTTTCGCATATGCCGGAATTAACAGAAGAATAGATATAATATTTATGGTAGTACAAGAACGGATGTTATATTTATAATAGTAATACAAGAATAGATATTATATTTATAATAAGAATATCAGATTTAGAATTGTGTATAACGCCTGATATATATTGATATTCATATAATTAAGATATCAGGTCAGAATGGAGGATTTATATGGAATTTCAGAAGTTACAGAGAATTATTGCAGATGTACTTAATATAAGCGAGGATAAGATTACTAAAGAATCAGCATTTGTTGATGACCTTAAGGCAGATTCTTTAGATGTATTCCAGATTATAACAGAGATTGAAGACCAGTTCGGTATTCAGATTCCAGACGATGCAATTGAGAATATTGTTACTGTAGGAGATGCAGCAACTCAGATTCAGAATGCACTTGCTAAATAATTAATATAAAGAATATTGGTGTTGATATAGCAGGGGTCTATAATATGTGTCAATAGAGCATTAATTTATAAGTGTGCATATTACACGGATAAATTAATGCTTTTTTATGTAACAGGAAATTTTGATAGAATTCCCTGTTACATATAAAGTAATCTGGCAGGATTTTATCTGACTGTATTTTCTTTTTTGAATAAATTGGACATAATTATAAGATTGACACCAGATTGGAGATTGAATGTATAATAAGAATTTATCTGAGTTAATGGATAAAATTAATTATCAGTTTAAAGATATTAATCTTTTAAAAAATGCACTTACTCACAGCTCTTATGCTAATGAGAAGACGATTAAGAAGTATAAGGATAATGAAAGACTTGAGTTCCTTGGTGATGCAGTTCTGGAACTTACATCAAGCGATTACATTTATAAGAATTACAGCAATATGAATGAGGGCCAGATGACAAGACTTCGTGCAAGTATTGTATGTGAACCTACACTTGCTATATGTGCAAGAGCTATTGGAATTGATAATTTCATAATGTTAGGTAAAGGTGAGGAATTAACAGGCGGAAGAAAGAGAGATTCTATAGTATCAGATGCCTGTGAAGCGGTAATAGGAGCAATATATCTGGATGGTGGTTTTGCTAATGCAAAAGAATTCGTTAAATCATTTATTCTTAATGATTTGGAAAGCAAGCAACTCTTTTATGATAGCAAAACTATTTTACAGGAAGTCGTACAGGCGGCACATAAGGAAGTTGTATACGAGATTATAGGAGAATCAGGACCAGAGCACGATAAAGACTTTATTGCAAGTGCGAAGGTTGATGGAATGTTCCACGTTACAGCCAAGGGTCATACCAAGAAGCACGCTGAACAGCACGCGGCATATGAGGCACTTGTGGAATTAAAGAAGCAGGGATATGAATTTCCTATAAGAAAATAGCAAAGGAATTGTATATATGTATTTAAAGAGTATAGAGGTTCAGGGCTTTAAGTCATTTGCCAATAAGATAGTATTTGACTTTCATAACGGAATTACAGGCATTGTAGGTCCTAATGGCTCTGGGAAAAGTAATGTCGCCGATGCTGTAAGATGGGTTCTTGGTGAACAAAGTGCGAAGCAGCTTCGTGGGGCGAAAATGGAAGATGTCATATTTGCAGGAACCCAGAACCGTAAACCTGTTGGTTTTGCGTATGTTGCAATAACACTTGATAATAGTGACCACGCACTTCCTGTTGAATATGATGAAGTTACGGTATCAAGAAGAGTATACCGTTCAGGGGAAAGTGAATACAAGATTAATGGACATACCTGCCGATTAAAAGATGTAACAGAGATGTTCTATGATACAGGTATCGGTAAAGAAGGTTATTCAATTATCGGACAGGGACAGATTGATAAAATCCTTAGTGGTAAACCTGAGGAACGCAGGGAGCTTTTTGATGAGGCGGCAGGTATTGTTAAGTTTAAACGCCGTAAAGCTGCGGCTATCAAGAAGCTTGACAATGAAAGAAATAATCTTGTCCGTGTTAATGATATTTTATCAGAACTTGAAAAGCAGGTTGGCCCATTACAGGTACAGTCTGAGAAAGCAAAGGAATATCTTAATTTAAAGTCAGATTTGAAAAAATATGATGTCAACGCATTTTTATTAGAAACTGACCGTATAAGAAAAGAAATTGCTGAGCTTGATAATAAAATAGAGATTGCTGATAATGATCTGGCTGGCTCAAGAAATGAATATGATGCTACTAAGGCAGAATATGAAGAGGCTGAGAACCAGCTTAATGAGCTTAATCTTACAATCGAGCAGACTAATCAGGTATCTTCTGCATTAGAGCTTGATAACCAGAAGTTCAAGGGTGAGATTAATCTGTTTGAGGAACAGGTTAAGACATTTAACGCCAACAAGCAGCTTCATTCTGAGAGAATTAATGACATTGAGAAGGATAAGACTGCCAAGACAGCTTCGATTAATGAATTAAAGAAGCAGGCAGAGGCGATTAATACAGAGATTAATGAATATAACACAAAGCTTAATGCCATTAATGAGGAAGCTGAGGCTGTAAAGGCTGAGATAGACGGAATATCAGGACAGATAGAGAACCGTCAGACACTTATATATGATAATCTGACAGAACAGTCATCTATCAAAGCAGAGAACCAGAAGTTCATTACAATGCTTGAACAGCTTGAAATCCGTAAATCGCAGTTAAACAGCAGGATAATAACTGGAAAAAGTGATGAAACAGCACAAAGACAGGTAATAGCTTCTATTACTTCACAGTTAAAAGAATGTGATGTTAATATAAGCAGTATCAATGATTCTATTGCAGAAGCCAATGCCAATGTAACATCTATTAAGGGGGTAATAACGGAGAAGACACAGGAACTTGACAAGCTTACACAGAATTACCATAGAAGCAAGTCAAGACTTGAATCTTTAGTTAATATAACTGAACGATATGACGGATATGGCAACAGTATCCGTAAGATAATGGAGTTAAAGGACAGTACCCCTGGTATTCTTGGTGTTATCGCTGATATTATTAAAGTAGAGAAGCAATATGAAACTGCTATTGAAACAGCGCTTGGCGGAACAATCCAGAACATAGTTACAGACAAAGAGAATACTGCTAAGGAACTTATTAATTACCTTAAAGTAAATAAGCTTGGCCGTGCAACATTTTTACCACTCAATGCTATTCATTCAAGAAATACATTAGAGAATGATAATTGTATTAATGAAAAGGGTGTTGTAGGAGTTGCGAGCAATCTTGTAAGAGTGTCTTTTGAATATGAAGGACTTGCCAAGTATCTGCTTGGCCGTATTCTTGTAGTTGATAATATAGAAAATGCTCTGGTAATTGCAAGAAAGTATAAATATTCATTAAGAATTGTAACACTTGAAGGTGAGCAGCTTAATCCAGGCGGTTCAATGACTGGTGGTGCTTTTAAGAATTCAAGCAACCTTCTTGGACGAAGAAGAGAGATTGAAGAGCTTAAGACAGAGGTTTCAAGCATAAGCAAGACAATAACAGAAACCAAAGCTTCTATATCGGAGCTTAGAAGTGAAGTCGGTAAGAACAGGGATAATCTTGACCAGTTAAATAAACAGCAAAGAGAGATACATATTAAGAAGAATACTTTAGATGTAACTCTTAAGCAGGCTGATAACAAGTTAAAAGAGATAATTGATGGATATTCAAATGCAGTAAATGAACAGGCAGGCATAGATGATGAAATATCAAAAGTCAACAGCAATAAACAGCAGGTAAGCGGAAGTCTTAATGTGCTTGACAGCGAGAATGAGGCTTCAAGAAAAGAGATTGAGAACCTTAATAAGCTGCTTGAAGAAAAGAAAGCGAATGAGGCGGCAGTATCACTTAAGCTTGAGAATTTAAAGATATCACATTCATCAGTTGAACAGAAAGCTGCATTTATTAATGAAAATATTCAAAGACTTTCTGATGAGATTAATAGTCTTGATAATGAAAAAGAGAGTATTAACGATAAGATAAATCAGACAGCAGAATTAATAAAGACTAAACAGCAGGAAATAACTGATGTTATGGATAGCATTGAAAAGACAGTTAAAGAGCTTGAAGCTAATAACGAGAAGCTGGCTAAGCTTAAAGCTGACAAAGAAAAGGTTACTGCAAGCCATAAGGAGTTCTTTAAGAAAAGAGAAACCCTTAATGAGCAGATTATCCTTCTTGAAAAAGAAAGTATGCGTCTTCATAACCAGCACGATAAGCTTGATGAATCTAATGATTCGCTTGTTGATTATATGTGGAATGAGTATGAGCTTACATACAGCTATGCATTGGAATTAAAGAGTGATGAATTAACTAATCTTAATGACTTAAGAAAGCAGATTAATATACTTAAAGCTTCTATTAAGAAGCTTGGTGATGTAAATGTTAATGCTATTGAAGAATATAAAGAAGTCAGTGGGCGTTATACTTTCTTAAAGACACAGCACGATGATATGATTGAGGCTGAACAGTCACTTATGAAGGTTATAACTGAACTTGATAATGGAATGAGAACACAGTTTACTGCCAAATTTGAAGAGATAAAAGTAGAATTTGATAAGGTATTCAAGGAATTATTCGGCGGCGGACGTGGTACAATTGAACTTGTGGAAGATGAAGATATACTTGAAGCAGGAATTATAATTGTATCCCAGCCACCAGGAAAGAAGCTTCAGAATATGATGCAGTTATCAGGTGGAGAAAAGGCTCTCACAGCAATAGCGTTATTATTTGCCATACAGAACTTAAAGCCATCACCATTCTGTCTTCTTGATGAAATTGAAGCTGCACTTGATGATTCTAATGTTGGAAGATATGCTAATTATCTTCATAAGCTTACAAAGCATACACAGTTTATTGTAATTAC